>JAEEGF011123114.1_pt1 | contig 92010 bp, 62 predicted proteins | sample 9134171 | NCBI WGS metagenome assembly JAEEGF01 (sample SAMN16246542, study PRJNA631951) | gut metagenome | biome: gut microbiome; feature: rumen; material: AP-attached | host: Bos | place: Iran: Karaj | collected 2018-10
ATTGAAAGATAATCGCTTCAAGGACGTGTCATTCGTCTATATCACCAGTTCCACCTCACCGAAAGAGGAGTGGGTGAATATGATTCCGTCAATCGCCGGAGACCATTATTACCTCACCGAGAAGCAGTTGAGCGTTATTTATAAACAGCTTGGTACTAACGCCTTCCCTTCTTATCTTGTGGTCAGGAAAGACGGTTCAAGGTCAGATACTTTCATTGGCTACGAGGGCGAACCCATGCTAAAACTGCTGGAAGATGCTTGTCAATAGTCCGGCAGGAAAAACAAAACGGTTATTATCGATCACTTCGGTGGGCGATTTTATTGTAGGAATTGAGGTTGGTTTGTGGCCGAATAAACAATAGAGCGGATGCTTTTTGAAGATTTCCTATCTTTGTGTCAGATAAAACGATATTTAGCATGAAAAAGTATTTGTGCTCTTTGGCTGTCATTTTTCTTGCGATGACGGTCTCTGCCCAAAAAGCTAATAATGCCAGCTGGTCCCCCGAGTTTTCCGCAAAGGCCTTTATATCCATATATCATGGATCATATGAATTGATGGCTGGAGCCCGGGTGGGTGACAATGTATTCGGTCTTGGAAGCGGTCTTGGTATGGAGTTCTGGGATGCGTATCCTGCTGATGTCAGGAAGATTCCGGTTTACTGTTTCTACCGTGGGTATGTCCCGCTTGACCAGAAGAGACGTTTTATGTTGTTCGGAGAAGTGACACTTGGAGGTGAGTGTGTCTATAAAATAATAGGGACTGATGTCGGTGGCGGAGAAATCAAGCAAACACCCTACTGGAAATGGAGATCCACACTCTCTCCAGGCATAGCATTGAGCTTGTTCAAAAACCTCAATATCTACCTTGCTCCGACAGCTGAGATACTCGGCCATCAAGAGATTCATGGTGGCTTGTCTGCCGGCTTAACGGTAGGTTTCTAGAAATATACTATCGCTAACTTAGGTGGACGATTATTCGTATTATCTGGAATTCTGCTTGGAGAGCACTGACAAAGGCCGCAGAATGACGTAAAACAAGGCAAAGATTATTTGTAATACAAACGATCCTTTATTATTACGATATGAAAAGAATCTCATCAAGGTTATTCCTTTTATCAGCGGTCACGGCGTTTCTCGCGCTTTCTCACGCCTGCTCAAATGTCCCTGAGCGCGGTGCAGAGATAGTCGGGAAGCTGACCGGATTCGCTCCAGATGACAGCATAACTGTCTACCTGATGCATTATGATGGAATATCCGGGAGGAGTATCAAAACAGACACCCTTAGAAACGGGAGTTTCAGCTTCCGCTTGGATTCCCTCTCCGGGGACAAACACTATTCCATCGATCTGATGAGGATCCGTGAGGATTCTTATGATATCCTTTGCTTAGGCCCGGAAATCTATTTGGAGCCGGGGGCCCAGGTAAAAATCAAAGGGGATGGGAGGTATTTGTACACCGCAGACATTTCCAGTCCTGTTGAGGACCAGAAGCTTCGCCAGGAGTTTATATCCAAGATGTCACAGGAGGATTTGAAGGAATACCAGGATTTATTCACGGGGAGAAAGAAAGACAAGACTGCGATGGACAGCATAAGCAAAAGGCTCACTGAGCAACGGCTGGCACTGATGGAAACCGAGCCTTTCGGGGAATATTCACTCTCGCGCCTCAGCGCGATCGCATCAATGCTATCATACGGATACGGTGAATACCGTGAAACTGTTTCCCGGCTGATGGGTAGGCTCACAGAAGAGCAAAAACAAACCCGTCAGGGCAAAGAGATTGCAAGCTACCTCAAGGAAGTGTCCAAAGTCTCTGTTGGAGACACTGTTCCCGGATATGAATATGTAGATGTCGATGGAGGGAAGCATTTTATCTCCGAACTCACCGGCAAGTGGCTGCTACTGGATTTCTGGAGTTTGGGATGCGGTCCGTGTATAAAGTCTTCTAAGGAGTTGGTTCAACTGTCCAAAGAAACCTCCGGTAAGAATCTTTGCCTTGTAAGCATCAGCATAGATGGTGAAGAAGGGTGGAAAGAGGCTTCGAAGGAACATGGGGTCACCTGGACCAACTGGCGTGACCCGCTTGGGGGTGCCGGAAGCATCAGGGCTTATGATCAAGGCGGCATCCCGGTGTTCGTCTTGGTAAATCCTGAAGGAATTATCGAGGACATTCAACTGGGCTACATGGATGGATTGCTCCACAGCATCACGGACAGAATCAATTAGTTTCGAATTCAAAGAAGGTTTGACCGCCGGCTTAACGGTCGGGTTCTGGAAATATGTTATCGCTCACCTAGGTGGGCGATTATTTATATTATTTGTAACTTTTCAAGACATCAAACCGTTTGTATGATAAAAACAAGCGATTATGAAACTGCATCCCTATGTCGATTTAACGACCATTATCCTTATTCTGGCCATCCTGGCCTTGATTATTGTTATTCTTGTTCTGCGTTATAAGCGTCAGCTCCGAGAACTTGAACAAGAAACAGCCATTACATTGAAAGCATTGGAAAAGGGTCTGACATTAAAAGAAGCTATGTCCGAGAAAAAGAGTATGGAACGTCGGAGGACGTGGATTGCATCCAGGGCATATGGAGCCGTAGGTTCCGTCATTATGCTGGCTGCCTGTATCTCCGCTTTGATTTACCTTAAAGATGAGCCTATGTTGGAAGTCTGTTTATGGTTTTTCTTCCTTGGAGCATTTCTGTTAACTCTTGGAATTGTCAATGGCAAAGCGAGCCGTAAAGACAAGATAGAAGAAGTGTAATCGTGGAACGCGATCGTTTCATTCAACTGATTCAGGCTGAGCAGATTTCCTTGCGGAACTATCTGCTCGGTTTGTGCAGGGGAGATTCTGTTGAAGCAGATGATATCTTTCAGGAAGCTATGACTCGGGCATATCTCGCTTCTCCATCCTTCTTTGAGCGTGCCCGACCAGGAGCTTGGTTGTTGCGAATATGCTATAACTGTTTTATAGACCATATTAGAAGTAGTAAACACCATGACACATATGGTCTTGAAATGGCTGAAAATGTTCCTGATAAACGGACCGCTGATGAGTCTTTCCGTTTCGAAGCGATTTGGCAGGCTGTATGTAATCTTCCCGAAAAGGAAAGATCTTGTATATTACTGTTTTATAAAGAAGATCTGTCCATCAAAGACATTTCGTCGATAATGGGTATCCCTATTGGAAGCGTGAAAGCTTATTTATCACGTGGCAGAAGAATTCTAAAAGAGTACTTGAAAAATGACCAGACAAAAGGATGAATTATATATACTGATCCGTTCATGTGGACCGGTAATCAAGGATGCAAAACCTTGCCTTGATAAATTGGAAAAACGCTTTGATGCTGTTGAGGATTATCACCGTGACCTTGAGGTAAGGAGACGTGCCTTCAAGCGTGGCTTCATGCTTGGTATTGCATTCGGGATAATATCCGTTCTATGGCTCATAAAGACATTGTTTTTTATAAGTTAATCCTCAAACACCCTTATCAGCTTCTTCCTTAGTAGCATGATACAACGGGTGTTCTTTCCCTTTACCAGCTTCTGTGTTTCCTTGATGTCGAACCACTTCACGACATCCGTGGCTTTAGCGATTGCCTCTTTCCCGATAACCTTGTAAATCTCTCCAGGTAATCCTTCAAATTATTGGCCCTTTTTGCTGCTATTAGCTTTTGGAAGTCTTTTGGATCCTCCTTTCTTGGAAGAGAAATGAAAGTCCTTCGTCCATTGATAATTATGGATATTTCCACTGGTGCTTTTCCTAATTTTCCGACCTTACTTTGCCTGCAAATGAAATTAATGTTAAAAGTTGCCCTCATTCCTTGATAGTCAATTAGTTAAACTGGTCGCAAATTTGAAAGGTGACCTGGTCGCAAATACGTCGCAATTTCGGGCAAATTTGAAAACAAAACCGCCCCCAGAGAGGCCTGGAGGCGGTGTGTGGATGCTAGATGTGATTCCGTTGGGATTCGAACCCAAGACCCACAGCTTAGAAGGCTGTTGCTCTATCCAGCTGAGCTACGGAACCAAGCCCTCTTGAAAGAGTTGTGCAAAGTTACACTTTTTTCACTTAATCGCTATAATTGCCCATTATTTTAGATTCTTCCACGGACAACGATGATGCTGGTCCGCCCAGTAGGACGGAATCATTATCACCTCCGATGTCCTTGGCGGCGGAGATGCAGCCAAGCTGAAGGCCTATTATATCAAATGATTACAGCCTGACCGACAGGCCTCCGAGAACGGTGATTCCCGGTTCGGGGAAACCGTCCATTGTCATGTAGCTCTTGTCGAGGAGGTTCTCGCCGCGGGCGAAGAGGGTGAGCCAGGAAGCTGCCTGCCACGAAAGCCGGCATTTGAGGTCGATGTAGTTGCTGGTCCTGGCATCGTCCCCGGTAGTCAGATACAGGTCCTTTATACCCATGGCTCCCAGGTTGACTGCGAACTTGCCGATATTCCATGTTCCGGAAACATACGCCTTGTGGACCGGGACTCCCGTGTAGATAGTTCCCATATGGAGATAACTGTAGTTGGCGTTGAAACGAAGGTTGTCGAGTGCCTGCCAGGATGTGCTGAATTCAACGCCGCTGTTCTCGAAAGCACCGACATTGCTGTTGACCCTCCTTCCGTCGACAACGGCGACCTGGATAAGGTTGGATCCCTTTGTATAGAATGCGCTCAGCTCCGTGTTGAGGCGGCCGTCAAGCCATCTTTTTGAAAGGGTCAGATCATAGCTCCAGGCCTTTTCCGGATCGAGTTCCTCGTTGTGCGGAGGGAACATGTAGAGTTCCCTCAGGTTCGGGGTACGGAAACCCTTGGATGCGGAAAGCTTGATGCTTGTCCCCGGAGAGGCCACCCAGCTCACGCCAGCCTGGGGCACGCATACCAGCCCGTAAAGGCTGTGGTTCTCGAGCCTGACTCCTGCGTCGAAGGTGAACTTGCCGAGGAGCTGCTGGGCGAGGATATATGCGGCCTCTTCATGCAGTTTCTTGTGGTCGGCATAGTACTCTGTCTCTGGATTGCGATAGGCGTCGCCTCCATAATATTTGAAATCCAGTCCGCCCGTGAGGGTGTTGCCATCGAACAGACGCACGGCCTGGAACAGATTGGCTCCTCCCTGGAAATCCTTGCTGTGGAAAAGGTATGGTTGAGGCTTCCCTCCCTCTGAATAACCGTCGTTGATTTCGTGACGTCCGGCGTTGTAATAGAGGTTGATTCCACCGTCGGTACGGTCGTAGTGGTTTTCAAGGGAAATCCAGGACATCATGCGAAGGATGTCGGCAGTGCCGTCGATCATCGGTTTGGCGACGGTTCCCGGGTTCTCTGAATATGCGTTCACCAGGTTGATGTCGCCGCTCAGCCTCCAGGCGGATGAGAAATCGTAGGCGGCCTTCAGCATCCCGCTGGTGGAATGGAAGGCAGAGTTTGGCCTGTGTCCGTCGGTCCTGTCATGTCCGGCGTTGGCTACAAGGTAGAACCGTCCGTTTGAATACTGCTCCGTGACGGAGGCCCTGTAAGTGCCGTATGATCCTCCCATCATCCTGGCATTCAGGCGGTTGCCTATGAAATCAGGCTTCCGGGTGATGATGTTTATCGCTCCTCCCATGGCGTTGGAACCATACAGTACTGATGCGGCTCCACGGGTGACTTCCACCCTTTGGGCCAGGTCGGCAAGATATTCATCGGCAACGGCATGTCCGTAGATGGACATGTACTGAGGATGTCCGTCGATAAGCACGAGAGTACGTCCGTCCGCTGCGCTGAAGCCACGCAGGGATATTCCGCCTGCGGCTCCGGAAGATACCCCGTAACCTGTGACTCCTCGGGAAGTCACGAACAGTCCGGGAACCTCTTCCATAAGGGATGGCATCAATGCACTTTCGTCACTGCGTTCTATTGTTTCACGGCCGACCACCGAAACCGGTGCTGGGATACGGTCCCGGTCCATTGCGACCCTGGTGCCGGTCACCACTGCGCTGCGCAGGGTATCCTGGGTTTCTGTGATTTGCTGTGCTATGGCATTCTGTGTCGTAAGTAGTGTGCCGACAGCTGCCAGGATAAGAGTCAATCTTTTCATTCTTAGTTCGTTTATCAATGCAAAGTAACTAGAATGCAGAAAGATTCTTTTGACTGGAAAGTCCAAGTTGTTTGACTGAGAAGTCCAATTAACTTGTATATTTGCAAATGATGGATGGATACAGCAGAATAAACCAGTCAGGAGTGATCTTTTCCCGGGTCGACAGGGAGGATGTCCGCGGCCCGCAGCACATCAGGGAGCACACCCTCCTGTACATCAACTCCGGCAAAGTGGAGATCCGCTTCGGAAACCGGCTTACCGTTGCGGAAGCGGGGGACTGTGTGTTCCTCAGGAAGGACTTCAGGGTCGTAGTGGATGCCTGGTCCCCTGTGGACGGGGCTCCTTTCCGTTCGATCGCCCTCTATTTTTGCAGGAAATTCTTGTTGTCGTATTTCAGGACCCTGTCCAGGGACAAGCTTCCCCTGGATGCGGAACCGTCGCCAAATCCCGTACTGAAAATTCCCGCCGGTCCCGGCCTGGAGAGTCTTTTCCTGTCGCTGACTCCATACCTGGATTCCGCAGACGCCCTCCCGCCCGAGGTGGCGTGGATGAAACGGATCGAAGGATTGCGCTGTGTGCTGGCCACGGACCGGAATTTCTACGCTTCCCTTTTCGATTTCACCCAGCCCTGGAAGATAGACCTGCTGTCTTTCATGGAAGAGAATTACATGTTCGACCTTTCCATTCCGGATCTGGCACGATACACCGGAAGGAGCCTCTCTTCATTCAAAAGGGATTTCAAGAAGGTCAGTGAACTGACGCCGGAGAAGTGGCTTGTAAACCGCAGGCTGGAAGAGGCTCACAGGCTTCTGGCTGAAAGCGGATGCAAGGTAGGTGTGGCGATGGTGGAATCCGGATTCAAGGATCCGGCATTCTTCTCCAGGGCTTTCAAGAAGAAGTTCGGCTATTCGCCGACAGCAACTCCAGGACAAGCACAAGACCGGCACCGATAATCGCCCAGAGGATCGCTCCGGGGACATGCAGTGCCCCGGCAGGTGCTCCGGTCAGGACATTGGCGGCCTCGCAGGCGGCCTTGTCGGTCCACGGCCATACCTTGACGAGAGCTCCGATGGTGAAACCGATCAGGACCAGCAGGGTCTGTTTTTCATATTTGCCGATAAGCCAGTGGAGGAATTTGGAGAAGGCGATTATTCCGAGGACGCATCCCAGGGCGAAGACCAGCAGGACGGGTACGTTCAATTCGCTCACGGCCTTCATGATGTATTCATATTTCCCGAACAGGACCAGGATGAAACTGCCGGATATTCCGGGAAGGATCATCGTGCAGATGGCGATGGCGCCGCAGAGGGCTATGAACCAAAGGTCGGAAGTGGTCTCGGTGGGTGACAGCAGGCAGATGAAAGCGCCGAGGGCGATTCCGGCAAGAAGCCAGGCCGAATCGGCAGGTTTCCATCCCTTGATGTCCGAGAGCATGAATATCACCGAAACGACTATCAGTCCGAAGAAGAAAGCCCAGGTCTGTACGGGATGATGCGCGAGCACATATTCCATCAGTTTGGCAAGTGAGAATACGCTGATCACGACTCCGATTGCCAGCCAAAGCAGGAATGTCCCGTTTATGGTCTTCCAGAATTCCCTGAACTGTCCCTTTAAAGCCATTTTCCAGGTTGAGACGCTCATCAGGGCGTTCAATGAATCGATAAGTTCGTTGAAAATCCCGGTCAGCAAAGCGATGGTGCCGCCTGAGACCCCCGGAATAACATTCGCCGCACCCATGGCGAATCCCTTGAGCGCGACGACGATGTTCTTGAATATGCTTGTCATATACTACTGGATCTTGCCGAGGTAGTTCTTGATAGCCTCCCAGCTTTCGAGTTGCGAGATGTTCTTCCCGGCAGGGTCGGAAATCACCAGGTCGAACAGGTTACCGTCCATCTGCTTGCGTCCGATCTTGAACCTGGCCTTGGAAGTCTTGGTCATATATTCGATGGCAAACTCAGGATCCTTGATGAGGGATATGAAAACATCCGGATTCTGCTCTTCAAGTACGCCCTGCTTGTACTTAGACGGCCGGCCGATCCAGTCCAGGTCCTTTTTGGTGATGGTGGTCTGTATGCTGGTGATCAGACGGTCTTCGCTTCCGATCTTGCGGAAGTCCTGGAAGAACACCGCACCCCTTATGTCCATACTGCGGAAGTAGTTCATTATGGCGGACTTGCATCTGTCATAAGAAGTGTCTTCCACGTCGATTATGGCAACGTACGACTTTATCTGGCTGAGAGGCAGGATCCCGGTGGGAACCGTACTTGCGTGCTTTTTCAGGCTTCTTTTCCTGAATATATTCTTGACAAACTCAAACATAATCTAACTGTTGACCTTTGCGATAAGTTCCCGGATCTCGAGTTTCGCATCTCTCCAGCGCGGGACATCTATCTTGGTTCCGACGACTTCGACGACCTTTGCCGCAATTATCGAGCCGATTTCTCCGCAAGTCCTGAGCGGCATACCGAGGGAATGGGCATAGATGAAGCCGGCCGCATAGGTGTCTCCGGCTCCGGTGGCGTCTATGGTAGCTGCCGGCCAGGCCTCGATATAGTGGTATTCATCTCCCTGCTTGACCATCGAGCCGTCCTTGCCGACCTTCACGATAGCGATTTCGCACTGCGAGGCAAGGGCATCCAGCGCCTCGCGGGGCCCGAGTTTGGTGAAGGCGCGCGCTTCGCTCTCGTTTGCGAATACTATGTCGATATATTTCTCGACGAGGTTATGGAAAAACGCCTCGTTGGATTCCACGACATTGTAGGAGGCCATGTCGATGGAGATCTTGCAGCCGGCTGCCTTGGCCATCTGGACGGCCTTGCGGATCAGGTCCTGGTTCTGGACCAGGTAGCCCTCGATGTGGAAGTAGTCGTACCCTTCGAAATATTCCTCCTTCAGGTCTTCCGGAACAAGTTCCAGGGAGGCTCCCATGTAGTCCGCGAAAGTCCTTTCGGCATTTGCCCCGGTTATGAAACACATGGCGCGGCCGGATCCCTTGGTGCCTTCGAGAAGCTTGGTCTTGACGCCGTACTGCTCCAGGGTGCTCTTGTAGAGGTGCCCCAGTTCGTCATTGCCTATCTTTCCGATGAAGCAGGAAGGCATTCCGAATATCGAAGTGCAGGTTATGGTATTCGCCGCAGATCCTCCGGGTACGTATTTTACTCCGAACTCCTTGAGTTTGGACCATATGCGGTCGCCGGTCTCGAGGTCGACGTGCTGCATGCTCCCCGGAGGAAGGTGATACTCCCGCAGTATCGAATCGTCAGGGAATACCGCGAGGATATCCGTGAGGGCATTGCCTATTCCTAAGATTGATTTCATAACTCACAAAGTTAACGATAATTTGATTAAATTTGTTACCATGAACAAGAAGGTAGGGAATATTCTCAAGTATGGAGCTTCTGTCCTGCTGGCACTTGTGCTTCTTTTCTTCGCCTTCAAGAAGGTCGATTGGGCGGAATTCTGGTCGGCCCTGAAAGCCTGCAGGTGGGAGTATGTACTCCTCTCCATGTTCTTCGGGCTTCTGGCATTCTATTGCCGTGCCTTAAGGTGGCGGGAACTCCTGCTGCCTATAGACCGTACCACCTCCCGCCTCACCTGTTTCAATGCCGTCAACATCAGCTATGCCGTGAACATGGCCCTGCCCAGGGTGGGGGAGATCGTGAGGTGCGGTTACATCACGGCCCATTCCAGGAAAGAACCCGGCGGAGAAGACGGCCAGCCAAGACGTCTGGCTTCTTTCGACAAGGTCCTGGGAACAGCTGCCCTCGAGAGGTCTGTCGATGTAATCACTCTGTTGCTGGTCCTGCTGGTTTTCCTTCTGTTCACGTGGAACAGGTTCGGCGGTTTCTTCGTCGACAATGTGTTCGGTGCCGCTTCCGGCCGGTTCAGTGCGGCAAAGATAATCACCGCCGGAGCCGTTGTCCTCCTCCTCGCCCTGCTTGTATGGGCGACTGTCCGGTATTCCGACAGATGGACCCCCCTCCGGAAGGTCAGTTCCTTCTGCAAGGGAATATGGCAGGGTTTCGTGAGCTGCCTCAGCATGAAAAGGGCCTGGTGGTTCTTCCTCCTTACCCTGATGATCTGGGGCTGCTACTGGATGATGAGTGCCACCATCCTCTGGGCGGTACAGGGCATCGATCCAACCAAGGTGTCTTCCGACCTGGCAACTGCGGTGGCCGGCCTCCAGGATTTGAACCTCTCGGACGCCATGTTCCTCATGCTGGCGGGAAGCCTGTCCTCCCTGGTCCCGGTCCCGGGTGGTTTCGGCGCTTTCCACTTCATCGTAGCAGGCGCGATTTCCTATGCATATGGCCTTCCTTTCGAGTTCGGAATCATATTCGCCACCCTTTCGCATGAGTCACAGGGTGTCAACCAGCTCGTTTGGGGAGCGATTTCCTACGTCAGCGAACAATTCAGAAAAAAGATATGAGATCAAGCAGAATCCTGTTGATAGCATTGGTGCTGCTGACCTTGCCTTTTGCGGGCAGGTCGGTCGCGCAGACAAAGATGTCTTCAAAGCAACTCTATTCCCAGTTCCAGAATCCGGACAACCGCTACAGGCCTTTTGTCAGGTGGTGGTGGAACGGAGACCGGGTCAAGGCTGAAGAGCTTGTCCGCGAGCTTCACATTATGAAGGAAGCCGGAATCGGTGGGGTGGAAATCAATCCCATCTCATTTCCTGCCGGGGATGACACCCTGGATGCAAAGGCCCTGAAGTGGCTCAGCGATGAGTGGATCGACATGCTCAAGGTCGTATTCGACGAGGCGGACAGGATAGGCATGACCTGCGACCTGATCATCGGGTCCGGCTGGCCGTTCGGAGCCGAGGACCTTCCAAGGGACGAGAGGGCTGAAGTCCTGCTGACCTATGCCAGGGAAGTCCCTTCCGGAGAGAGGCTGGAAATGTCCCTGTTCCATATTTTCAAGGAGATCGATCCTGGAGTGACGATCGTGAACCCCAGGAGGTCTCCCGAACTGGTGTCCATCTGCCTGGCTCCCGATCCCATAGGAAGCCTTGACGAAGCTGTCGACCTCAGGGACTGCATAAAGGACGGGGTGCTTTCTGTGGATGTCCCCGAGGGGAAATGGCAGCTATATGCCATGGTCAAGTTCGACTCTTTCGCGAGTGTTATAAACGGTGCCCCGGGTGCGGCAGGATCCATCCTCAACCATATGGATGCGGCTGCGGTCAGGAAGTATCTCGACCACATGGCCGATGCGATCGAATCCAGGATCGGCCCCCTTTCCGGTCATGTCAGGGCTATGTTCGTGGACAGCATGGAGCTTGAGGGGAATAACTGGACAGCCGATTTCGCAGAGGTGTTCAAGGCCAGGAGAGGTTATGACATTTTCCCCTGGCTGCCGTTCACGATGTTCGAAGTCGGAAGGCTCGGCGACGTGAAGAACTTCGAATATGGATCCAAGAAGAGCGAAAAGTTCCAGGAGGAACTGAACCGTGTCCGCTTCGATTTCGAACTCACCAAGGCGGAGCTACTGAATGAACGCTTCCACAAAACACTCGTCTCCTGGTGCAGGGACAAGGGTGTAAAATCCCGTGCCCAGGCTTATGGAAGGGGCTTCTTCCCGCTTGAGAGTTCACTTGAGATAGACATTCCCGAAGGAGAGTCCTGGACGACCAACTGGCTCAAGCACAGGATCGGAGAGGAGATGGGCGATGAGGATTACCGCCGCGGACGAGGCTATACGATGATCAACAAGTATGTCTCGTCAGCCGCCCACCTGACCGGCAACAGGATGGTCAGCGCAGAGGAAATGACCAACACCTACAAGGTTTTCACCACCTCCCTGGAGTTCCTCAAGGTCGGTTCTGACATGAGCGCGGTCTCCGGAGTCACCCATTCGGTCTGGCACGGATTCAACTATTCGCCCCGCGAGGCGGAGTTCCCCGGATGGGTCCAGTACGGAACCTTCCACAACGAGAAGAATACCTGGTGGCCTTATGTCAAGAACCTGAATGACTATAGGGCGCGTATCGCCAGCCAGCTCCAGAACGCCGACATGTACACGGACATAGCCATCCTGTCGGCATATTACGACATGTGGGCTACGATGGGTGTGCAGACGGAACCGTTCCCGGTGAAGCTTAACATCCCCTATACGTCCTTGATCTGGGAGGCCATCCACAAGACGGGCGGCGGAGCCGATTATGTCACGGAGGTCATCCTGAAGGATGCTAAGGTAAAGAAAGGAAAACTCTGCTACGGTCCCAAGGAATACGGAACCCTCTTCCTGGTCGAGGTTACCAGCACCACCCCTGAAACCCTTGCCAAGCTTGAGGAGTTCGTACGTCAGGGAGGAAGGGTGTTCTGCATAGGAAAATATCCCGAGAAATCACTTGGACTCAAGGATTATGAGGCCAGGGACAGGGAGATAGCCGCAGGTGTGGAGCGACTCAAGGCTTACCCGGACAATTTCATCCTTCTTGAAAAGCCCGAGGACGGGAAATATCTTGAATGGTATGAGGGAATCATGGAGAAATATTCCCTGCCTCATTCTGTCAAGGTTTCCGCTCCGGACCGTTTCCTCCTCCAGAACCGCTATGTCACTGACGACGGAAGCAACTTCTTCCTGGTCATGAACGCCCACATGAGCGAGGCCCGTGAAACGGACCTTACTTTCCCGAAATCAATCACTTCCGGAAAGCATGCATGGATTTACGACCCTGCTGCCGGCACCAGGACGGCACTCAGGCTCGACGCTTCCGGCAAGGCCCATTTCCGCTTCGGTCCTTCGGAGACCTACCTGATCGTGTTCAACAAGGACGGCCGTGTGCTTCGGCAGGCTAAGCAACCTAACCAGTTGCACCAGCCTGTCTCGGTCCCTGGGTCAGTTTCGGTCCCTGAGCCTGTCGAAGGGGTTGAAGGCCCCTGGACCCTGACCCTCCATCAGCCGCATCCGGACACTACCTGGACAGCGACCTTTGATTCCCTGCAGGACTTCAAGGACATGGCTGATTCTTCCTATGTGAATTTCATGGGCACGGTCGTGTACCGTACCACCTTCAATGCCGCCAAGGGAAATCTGCCGAAGGTCATCGATCTCGGCAAGGTGGCGGATATCTGCGAGCTCAAGGTCAACGGCAAGGATGCCGGCACCGAATGGTTCGGAGAGAGGAAATATGACATCTCTTCCCTTGTCAAGCCGGGAAAAAATACCATCGAGGTGAAAGTGACCACCCTGATGGGTAACTATATCCAGACACTCAAGGACAACAGGGTTGCCCAGCGCTTCGTCCTGCGGCGCAACCAGCCATATGTATCTGCAGGATTGATAGGACAAGTAAAATTATACAGATGAAAAAGTTTCTAGGACTTGCAGCTTCATTGCTGCTTTTCGCGGGAACCGGCCAGGTGCTGGAAGCCGCTGACTATTTCGCCCGGGACTTCGGAGCCGTTCCTGACGGCTTCACGCTCAATACCAGGAGCATCCAGGCGGCCATCGACTTCGTGTCTGCCCAGGGAGGCGGCCGCGTCGTGCTGGACAACGGTGATTACGTCTCGGGGACGATCTACCTCAAGGACGGTGTGACTCTGTGGATCGACGAGGACTGCTCCCTCCTGGGTTCCCTCAATCCGTTCGACTATATCAAGGATCCCGATGCCAAATGGACCGCCCTGGTCTTCGCCATCGGACAGAAGAACATCGGAATCGAAGGCGGCGGAACCATCAACGGCCGTGGATTCGCCATCGCTACGAGGTTCATAGATTTCGTCCATCTCGGAGTGTTTGACGACCCTCTTGGCAACGACCGTCTTCAGGAAGCCAAGCGTCCTGAGAACATCCATTTCTACAAGTGCGAGGGTATAGTTATACGTAACATTACCCTAAGGGATCCCGGTTGCTGGAACCAGCAGTACGACAAGTGCCGCGACATCCTTGTGGAAAAGGTGCATGTCGATGCCAAGTCGTACTGGAACAACGACGGAATCGACATCGTGGACAGCAGCGACGTGATTATCCGTGACTGCTTCTTCGACGCGGCCGATGACGTATACTGCTTCAAGAGCCACAGCAACGACGGTATCAGTGAGAACATCCTCGTGGAGAACTGCGTGGGACGTTCAAGCGCCAACGGAATCAAGTTCGGCACCTACACCAGGGGCAAGTTCCGCAACTTCAAGTTCAAGAATATCAAGATATATGACACCTACCGCAGCGCCATCACCATCGCCACGGTCGACGGTGCCACAATAGAGGATGTCGAGATCGACGGGATCGAGAGCATCCATACCGGCAACCCGATCTTCCTGAGGACCGGTACCCGCCATACCCGTGACGACCAGAAGCCGATCCTCCGCAATATAGTCATCAAGAACATGTACGCGGAGGTCCCTCTTGACAAACCGGATGCCGGCTACAGCTATGAAGGCCCGGTTGAGGACCTGCCCCGCAACGTCCTCCCCAGTATCATTTACGGCAACCCGGACATCAGGATCGAAAACGTGAGGCTCGAGAACATCGAGATCGTCTATCCCGGCCATGCCGATCCTGAATATGCCTACAGAGGCTCCTCAAAGGAAGAACTTGATGCGATTCCCGAGATGGAGACCAGTTATCCCGAATTCTCCAACTGGAAGGAACTTCCCGCCTGGGGATTCTATATCCGCCACGCCGACGGAATAGTGTTCGACAACGTCAAGGTCACCGTTGACGGCGAAGACTATCGTCCCGCCATCGTAACTGACGATGTCAATGGACTCCGTCTCAAGGATGTGCAGATCATTGACGACAATGCCCCGAAGGGAAAGAAGCAGATCATAAACAAGGACACCAAGAACATCAAGAAGAAATGAAAAGGATATTCATCATAGCATCCCTGCTGCTCGTTTCACTGGTGGGGAGTGCACAGGACAAGCAGCCTCTCTACAAGTCCTCTTTCTTCGGAATCAGGAGCGACGGCACCACGGACAACACCACCTCCATCCAGAAGGCGGTGGACTTCATAGCTGAGAAGGGCGGAGGTACCCTGGAATTCAGTGTCGGCCGTTATCTTACAGGAGCCGTCGAGCTCAGGTCCGGAGTGAACATCAGCCTCCGTGAGGGAGCCATCATAGTAGGCTCCGCGAACATATATTCCTACTGTGGTCACAAGGGTATCTTCTGGGGCGAGGGCCTTACCGATGTATCCATCTACGGCAAGGGAGTCTTCGAAGGCCAGGGACCTGAACTGATGCGGAACATCCGCGAGCAGATCAAGATGAGGCATATCGATGATGACGTGGTCGTCCCTACCTTGCTGTATCTCAAGGACTGCAAGGGAGTGACGCTTCAGAATTTCATCTGCCGTTATCCGGCCACCCGCGACCAGCTCTACATCATCGAAGGCGGAGACGTCAAGGTTGACGGCTGCTACACGGACATAAGATGAGAAAGCTCTTAGCTTCTGCCGCCCTGCTCCTGTGCTTCTGCGCGGGAGCGGGGGCTGAAGAGTATTCCTGGAAGGCCAAGTGGATCAGCAAGCAGTATTACCAGAGCGAAACCAACTCCTGGCTTGCCTTTCGTAAGGATATTGACATCGAGAAGGTTCCGGAGTCGCTTGTGGCCAGGATAGCCGTTGATACAAAGTACTGGCTTTGGATCAACGGTGAGCCCGTGGTCTATGAGGGAGGTCTGAAAAGAGGACCGTCCATCGGCGGCGGGTATTATGACAAAGTAGAGATCGCTCCATATTTGAAGAAAGGCGGGAACAGGATTTCCGTCCTTGTCTGGTTCATGGGGAAGGCCGGTTTCAGCCATATGAGCAGCGGCACTTGCGCCCTGCTTTTCGATGCCCGCAGTCCCGAGTTGGAGATCCTCTCCGATGAGACATGGGAGTGTTCCGCCCAGTACGGGTACGGTACGGCCTCCCATCCGATTACCAATTACCGTCTTTCCGAGAGCAACATCCGATACGATGCCAACTTGTTTGATTACAATTGGTTCTGTACTCCTATCCCCGGACCGGACGAAAGGCCGGTGCCGCGTAAGGCTCCAGAGTGGCTGGGATCGTCCATCGAACTGCCCTTCCTTCCCGGAGACGCCCCGATGGGAGAGCTGGTAGAAAGGCCGATTCCCCAGTGGAAGAACTATGGCCTCAAGGAATATCCTTCAACCCGCCGGAGCGGAGACACTCTATATTGCAAGCTTCCCTATAACGGTCACTTCTCACCCTGGTTCAAAGTCGAGGCTCCGAAAGGGAAGGTGATCTCGATGCATACCGACCACGACATGATATCCGACGCCAAATGCGTGAGCGCCGAGTACGTCACCAAGGACGGTGTCCAGGAATATGAGAGCTTCGGTTGGATGAACGGTGAGGTGCTGTATTATGTCTTTCCGAAGGAGGTCAAAGTCCTGGAGGTCAAGTTCCGGGAGACTGGTTACGATGCGGAGTTCACCGGGTCCTTCTCCTGCTCAGATCCCCTTCTCAATGAATATTGGCAGAAAGCCCAAAGGACCCTTTATGTCTGTATGAGGGACACCTATTACGACTGTCCCGACCGTGAGAGGGCCCAGTGGTGGGGAGACGAGGTCAACGAACTGAACGAGGCTTTCTACCTGCTTGATCGCAAGGCGGACAAGCTCGCCCGTAAGGGTATCATGGAACTCGTCCGATGGCATAAGCCCGACGGCGTCATGTACGCCCCTGTCCCTTGCTCCAACTATTTCAAGGAGCTTCCTATGCAGGTCCTGAACTCCATCGGCTGGTATGGTTTCAGGGGATATGCCTTCTATTCCGGAGACTACTCTTTTGTGAAAGATGTCTATCCTGCTGTCCACAGATATCTCCACGAGGTCTGGAAGCTTGATTCCGAGGGGCTTCCTATCTACCGCAAAGGTGGCTGGGACTGGCCTGACGCAGGAGCCCACCAGGATCGCGTGGCCCAGTTGCATCTGTGGTATTACCTTGCCCTTAAAGCTGAGGCAGAGTTTGCCAGGGTGCTTGGCAAGGAAGCGGAAGCTGCTGAGGACGAGGCTGTTATGTCCAAGATAGCAACAGTCCTGAACTCCAAATATTGGAATGGCTCAGCCTATATCACTCCTGGATTCGAGGACCTTCCGGACGACCGTGTCCAGGCCCTTGCCGTGATCTCAGGGATAGCTTCACCGGACAAGTATCCGGCCCTGAAGAAGGTCTTTGCCAAGCGTTACAACGCCACGACCTACATGTTCCCTTATGTCCTTGACGCCCTTTACACGATGGGCGAGCCGCAGATGGCCCTGGACAGGATGAGGAAGATGTATCCCACGGTCATGAAGGATTCCTGCAGCACCCTTTACGAGCATTGGAACTACGACGGAACCTGCAACCATGCCTGGACAGGTGGAGGAGTGGTCTCGATGGTACGCCGGCTGGCAGGAGTCGATGCCCTGGCTCCCGGTTATCGGGAGTTTGAGGTCAAACCGCAGATGGGCGACCTGAAATGGCTGAAGACAGGTTTCGAGACCAACTATGGCAGGATCGAGGTTTCCCTCGTGAAGAAGGGCAGAAGGATTGAAGCCGAAATCACCGTCCCTGAAGGAACGACCTGCAGGGCCGGAGGCAGGATTCTCGCCCCGGGCACCCACAAGGTCAGGCTGTCATGAAAGCAGCGAGTCTTTGTTTTTTCTGGCGTATTCAGCTATGAGGGCGGTAAGGTTTTCTGATTTATCATAAAAAGGCGTATCGCACTCTTTATCGAGAAGGTCGGATTCCTGGTCCTTCAATAATCCTCGTGAGATGATGTTCAGCGCTTTCGCGCATAGCCCTGCCGTTTCAGAAGCGTTCACGGCAGTTGCTGCATTGACAAGGGAATCGTTGTACAGCCCTCTGGTGTTAAAGAAGAACTGTTCGAATCCTCCATTATTAACCTCACCGTCAAGGTCGGTGAGAATCATGATATTCTTCTCTACCTCGTTCAAGTTTTCTACTTTCAGAAAATTGTAACTTTTCTTCTGTATGTATTCATACAGTCTGGGGATCAGATCTTCTTCATTCTCCTCTTTCCAGAAGTTCTCTATCTCCTCATCGGACATTCTGTAGGACAGGTATTTCTCGGCATCCTTGAATGACTTGTATGCCCGTCCCAAAGTGAAAGTGCGATAACCTAAAAAGCCGGTAACTATGAGCATCGTCCATCCTTTGATACCTCCCTGTATCAACTGGATGACGGTAACGGTCAGTCCGAAAAGGAACAGTATCCCCCAGATGAGGAACTGTTTTCCGAACATGATTTTCAACCCTCTGAAGTTTCCCTCTTTCATCATACTGTCATAATCCTGCCCCATCCTGGCCTCCTTGGCCTTCTTGTTACGCAGAAGAAGGATGTATATGGCGACGATCGCCAGGATGATTATCGAATCCACACTCATGGTAAATACTACTTTGCTGCCTTAACGACAAGTTTTTCCTTTCTGTCTATTCCCCATAGATTCCCTTCTCTGTCCAGGGCTATCCCCTGTCCGTTGAAGGGAATTTCAATCGTGTCTGTCCAGCGTAGCCTCATCCCATATGGAGGGAATTCAAGAACGAACAGCTTTCTGGCGTCGTGGCCGGTGCAATAGAATTTCCCGTCGATGAACAATCCCCCCGACAGGCTCATAGGGCGGATCTCTTCGATGAGTTCAGGAGGAAGTATCCATCCCCGAAGTTTTCGCCACTCCTTGTCATACTGGACGATCTGGGTCCAGGATGCGTCACGGATAACCTTTCCGTCCACCTTCTCTCCGTTGTCGTCATAATGGGCGAAACAGACATACCAGCAGTCCTCGCCGGGGACAACCCAGGTGCAGGAACCATATTCGATTCCAAGGCTGACGGTCCGGACATGTTCAAGACTCTCCGTGTCGAACACTTCGATGGAACTTGCCATCGGAATCTCCGGATAATTGGAATGTGAACAATACAGCAGGCCGTCTACGACGATTCCACCGTCAAAGTGCCTGATCAGCCGTGAGTCGGTTTCCTTCCAGGTTACCAGGGCATCTCCGTTCTTTGAATATTTCGTAATCTGCTGGTTGCCTATTCCGTAAAAGAACTCGTCGTCAACGGCTACCCCCTGGTTCGCGCCCGGGGCGCTGAATGATTGGACGGGCCGGTAACCCTGCGCATTGCAGATCCCGGCGGCCAGGAGCAACGAAATGAGAAATAACAGGCCTTTATTCATTAATCTTCCTTATAGTCGAAATATTCAAATTGGGCGGTACCGCCGACAGCATACATTCCCAGGGTGACACCTGTGAATCCTCCTGCGACCTCTGAACTGAACAGCAAGGTATTCAGGTTGCCAAGAGGTTTGCCGTCGACCATGAAATCATACATCATACCGTCTTCTGAACTCACCTTGATGACCGCCTGGTTCCCTTTGACTGCGACTTCCCCGAGGTTGGCTTCAAGGGCCTTGAGCTTGACGCGGAGGACAGCCTTGCCGTTCCGTATACCGACAGAGGCGAATCCTTCATTGTTCTGATATACCACAAGACCGGCCTCTCCGGACCTTGAATCAAGCCGGACGGATGTTTCGACGGTAACGGCGGGACTTTCCTGGCGAACTCCGACAAATGTTGGATGGTCGTTTTCCTCAAGGGGAGTATTACCCTTCAGGGCAAGTACGCCATCGGCGATCCTGTACCTCGTGGAATCGGGGTTATGTATGAATATCCATTCAGGACCGAGCGGGCCGTCGAATTCTTGCTTCCAGGAGGAAGGGACCGGTGCCTCTGCGGTCCAGCTTGCGGGCACTTCCATCTCCGCCTCCACAGGTTTGCCACCGTTGATGACGGGCCAGCCGTTTTCCCAGGTGACAGGAGCGAGGAAAGTCTCCCTGCCCAGATGGTGATAGTCTCCTCCGTAACGTCGGAAGCCCAGGAACACTACCCACCAGGATCCGTCGGGAGCTTCTACGAAATCCCCGTGGCCGGTACCCTGGATCTGGTTGCCCTGGGCCACGCTGCGGAATTGTGTCAATATGGGATTGGCAGGATTCGACTCATAAGGGCCCCAGATATCACGGCTCCGTGCGATGGTAAGGCTGTGCCCCATTTCGGTACCTCCCTCTGAGATCAGGAGATAGTACCAGCCGTCTTTCTTGTAGACGTGCGGGCCTTCAGGATAGCGTCCTCCCGTGCCTTTCCATAGCAGTTTGCTCTCCGTAAGCTGCTCTCCGGTCACCGGATCGACTTCGCAGAGCCGTATTCCGTCAGGATTTGAAACCATGTAGCACTTTCCGTCCTCAAAGAGGAAAGAGGGGTCTATTCCTCCCTGTTTCAGGTAGACGGGTTCAGACCATGGACCGGCCGGATCTTTGGCGGTTACGAAGAAATTCCCGCCCTTGGTGACATTTGTCGTTATCATGTAGAACAGGCCTTCATGGTAACGTATGGTGGTGGCGAATATCCCTCCCCAGGAATTTGCCCTTTCAAGCGGAATCTGGCTCTCCCTGTCAAGGACGTTCCCGACAAGTTCCCAGTTGACCAGGTCCTTGGAATGGTGGACGGGAACGCCGGGGAAATACTGGAAGGATGAGTTGACGATGTAGTAGTCATCTCCGACCCGGCAAATCGAAGGGTCGGGGTGATATCCCGGTATGACCGGATTGTGGATTGTCAGGGTTTCAGTCCCCGCAGTCTTGCTGTCGGATTTGGCGTTTGGCTTTTCAAAGAATACCTTGCTGACTGAAAGGTAATAGGTCTCATTCAGGCCGGACTTGCCCTGGTAGAAGAGGTAGACCTGTCCGTCATCGTCCTGGAATACTCCCGGATGGCCGCTTTCCCAGGCATTCCACGAACCTTCGGGGCCTGAAGTATAGCACAGTCCGTCCGGCTGGATCCTGGTAAAGTGGTATCCGTCAGTGGATGTGCACACGCCTATCTGCTGCTTCTCGTGGTTAAATGCTCCGGCGTAGAACATGTACCATACGCCCTTGTGCTTGACGACGGTGGGAGCCTCTGTACAACTCATTTCCCAGGGGTATTCCGGTTTCATCAACGGTCCGTCCGTGGAGAGCAGCGTCCATTTGTCAGGTCCGTAGTCGCATCCGTAGGGGGCTTCCGCCATTCCCATTATCTGGTAGGTGGCGGTCGTGTCCCTGGTAGCGAAGAGGAGGATCAGCTTGTCCTTGACGCGGTATACCTCGGCGTCGATGGACCGTTTGATCGACCAGTTTGTCTCGGGTACGATAATCGGCCTGTCGCAGGTGTTCGTGAAGGTGATTCCATCCTCGCTCATGGCGTGCCAGATGTTGCTGACACCGTCTGTGCCTTCCCAGGCGCGCTGGTAGAAGATATGGATCTTGCCGTCGAGTTTCCTGACGCAGGGTGCCACGGCACCGTAGATGCTGTTGCCCTTGGAATCCCTCAGGTCGAGGTCGCCGACCCTGGTCCAGTTGACAAGGTCCTTGCTCCTGGCGATTGCGGAATGCCAGTCCGTGAACACGGGCGGCTTCCCCGGCATCGTGTCGGGAACGAAGGCGGTAACTGAATAGTACATCAGATACTCATCCCCGAGACGTATTACCGTCGGGTCCTTGGCGAAAGGGATGGGGGAACGCGAAGTATCCCCGTAATGCATCGGAAGCGGTTCAAAGACCAGTTTCATCGGTTTCGGCGTACAGGAAGCCATGAAAATGGCGACAGCTGCAAGGAACAGGATCTTCTTCATTTTATGATTTGATATTTAATTTCTAGTCGGAGTAAGGATGACGCAGACGGGGTGGGGAACCTTGATGTCCTTCCAGGTATCGGTCAGGAGGCCGGTCCTGGGATCGCGGCTGAAGACCTGGATGACATCACTGTCCCGGCATGCCACAAGGACGAACATACCGTTCTGGGAGATTGCGAAATTCCTGGGATGGACGCCTGTGTATTGGTATCCGGCATATTCCAGGAGTCCGCTTGACGGATCCTGCCTGTAAACAGCAAGGCCGTCACCCTTGAGGCGGTTGCTGGCATACAGGAACTTCCCGTCGGGAGAGAAATGGATATCGGCGCTTCCGCGGGCATGCAGCGGATCCGCCTCAACCTGCTGTATAAGCTTCAGGTCGCCTCCGTTATAGTCATAGGCCAGCACGCATCCTCCCAGTTCGGTGAGGAGATACATGAACCTCCCGTCCACGGAGAATTCGAAATGGCGCGGTCCCTGTCCCGCGGGGACCTTTATCTTCACCGGATCGAAGCCTGCCACCTTACCTCCGGACACCGGATAGCGGTAGATGTAATCCCCGCCCAAGTCTATGACAAACAGGTATTTCCCGTCCGGCGAGACCTGAGAAGAATGGATATGTGAACCTGACTGACGGGACTTGTCCGGACCGTTTTCGAAGAACTCCAGCAGGGTTCCTTCCTTGAGCCTGCCGTTCCTTCTGAGGGGGAATACGGTCAAGGAACCGGAAGAGTAGTTGGTGACAGTGACTTCTTTCCCGGTGAAAGCAACATGGCACGGATCCTTTCCTTCTGTGGGTTTGGAGTTCTTGAATCTTAGGGTTCCTTTTGCCGGGTTATATCCGAATGCCGAGACCGAGGCCTCTTTCTGCTGCTCCGAAACAACGTAGACTCTCCTGTTATCCGGGGTAACCGTCAGGAACGAAGGGTTGGCGATTTCCGTCACCGCCAGGGGGCTGCTGTCTCCTGTTTCCTGGTTGAACGCAAATGAATAGATGCCCTTGCTGTCCGTGTCAGTATATGTCCCGACGAGCAAGGTAAGGGTGCTGTTCTGACCTGTCGATGCAAGGCAGGCCAGCAGGCAGCAGACCGAAAAAAGGAACTTTTTCATGAAGTATAAGGATAAAGGAGCATTTACTATGACAAGATAGTGAAAACCATTATTTTTGCCAAAACGTTGCAGTCATGTCGGATATGGGTTTCCTTGAAAAGCGCAACGGAGCGATTGACATGCTCCGGGGGCTTACTATGTTCCTGATGGTGTTGGTGAATGACCTGTGGACAGTCGGAAACGTGCCGGAATGGATCGGTCACACCACCGCAAACCAGGATGGTATGGGTCTGGCTGACATAGTATTCCCGATGTTCCTATTTTCGGTGGGAATGTCAATTCCGTATGCTATCGAACGCAGGTTCTCCAAAGGACAGTCCGGCGAGGGAATTCTCGGCCATGTCCTCTCACGCACCCTCGCCCTGCTTCTGATGGGAGTTTTCATAGTCAATTCCGAAGGTGGTTTCGCACCCCTTGGCGGTTTCGGGAAAGGACTGTACTGGGTGCTGATGGTCATTGGTTTTTTCCTGGTATGGAACCAGTATCCGAAAGAATTCAAACCAAGGAAATGGCTGCAGGTCGCTGGATTGGCGATCCTTCTTTTCCTGGCAGTTACCTTCAGGGACGGGGAAGGAGGATTGTTCCGCGCTTCTTGGTGGGGGATCCTTGGAATAATCGGATGGTCCTATCTTTTCTGTGCTACGGCCTGGATGCTTTCCAGGAAGAGACCCTGGATAATACCCCTGCTCTGGCTGTCCGTAGTCCTGCTGAATATGCTTACGACAGGCCTCAGGGACGGGGGCAGGATCATCGACGGAGGCAACTTCATTTCCGATTTTGCCCGTGCCATCCATCTGGGTAACGGTTCAAGCGTGCTGATGGTACTGGGGGGAATGGTCACTACACTCTCTGACAGGAAAATGTCCCATAAGAGTGAAATGTCGCGGATCTGTACCGGCATCTCCGTGGCTACCCTGCTCGCACTCCTCGGTTGGGGATCCCATCAATTCTGGATCACATCCAAGATAATCGGCACCCTGCCCTGGTGCCTCTATGTATCAGCCATATCCGTGGCCCTTTACACATTGCTCCGTTATCTCGAAAAACGAAACTGGACCGGATGGTTCAGGCCCCTTGCCCCTGCTGGTAAGGCAACGCTTACGGTATATATGATGCCGTACCTGTATTATGCACTATGGGTTGCCCTGTCTCCAACCATGCCGTCATGGCTCGGCGGAGGAATCGGAATACTCAAATGCGCACTGTTCTCGTTGCTGTGCATCGCCACCGCCTGGCTTCTTGGCAAGGCGGGGCTGAAACTGAAGATCTAGGTATTATTCCTTGAACACGTTCCAGCCGGAAAGGACGTCTCCGTAAAGGTAGAATGACACCTTGAAGGTCGTCCCGGAGGCTTTGTCGGTGACAGAATAGTCCCTGACTATGTCGTGCTGTCCGAGGAATGAATATTCTCCCAGGTCCAGTGGCTGGAGTTCATTGACCTTCGGGGCGGGTTCCCCGCGCCTGGGCCTCCGGGTGGGGTCGATGCCGGCTATGAGAAGCTGCATCCTCTTTTCCACCTGGGCCATGACCCCGGGATGGTTGAACGGATCGGTGTCGGCCTTGTCCGGAATCTGTACTGAAGGCATCTTTCCTCCGTTTGCCGCCCTGACGGCCTTGACGCTGTCGGTGTAGTGCCTGAATTCGGCCACCTGCTCCGGAGTCCTGATGGAATTGACAGTGAATATCGAGATGCACTTGGCGCCGCCCCTGAAGGCCTCGTCCATGCACTTGACTATGTCCCTGCCGTATGTGATTCCGCAGCCCAGGATGGTCTCCGGCTTCTTATCCCTTACGTTCTCTACGGTGCAGTCGTATGCAAAGCTGGGATCCATCGTGTAGAAACTGGTGTAGACCATGGGGAACACCATGTCCAGATTCCATTTGCCCCAGTCCTGGCGGACCATCCTGGATGACATCTTCGGGGTAGGGAAAGGTGAGGCCGACATGGTCTTTCCGTAGGAATGGACTGTCTCAGCGAACAGGTTTGCAACCTCGCTGATCTGGTCGCAGCGGAACTGACGCCATTTCACGTCTGAAGTCGGGTCCTCTTCTTCGCGGGGATCGTAACCATATTCAGCCTTGAACTTCTCTATCATGGCCGGATGGTATCCGAAGTCCCATTCGGGATACTCGCGGTCCTGGACGACTCCGTAATTCGACCAGAGGGTGGTAGGGAGGACCACGTCGACGAAACGATGGTAGTCGATGGCGATGCCGTCCAGTCCGTCCACCTCGCAGTATGCCTTGATCTTGTCGTTGAGATATTCCCGTACTTCAGGCAATGCGGGACAGAGGAACTTGTAATAATCCACATAGGCGGTGGTGTCCGCAAGGCTGCGCCCCAGGCGGTTCACGCTGAGCCATTCGGGATGCTCCGCCATGACCTTCGCCCGGTCATGCTCCAGATTCATCGTCCAAAGCCATGCATGCACAGTGATTCCGTGTGCGTGGGCGATCGGGATTGCGGTGCGATAGTCGTCCGGAGTCGGTGCATTGAGCATGACACCTTCTATTCCGACTTCCTGCATATGTGCGCAGGCGGCTTCGAAGTCCATGCCGGGACGGTAATCCATCCAGGTCCAGAAAAGGGGGAAGGTTTCGGCTTCCTTGTCCTTGCCGCAGGATGCCAGTGCAAGAAGGCCGGCAAGCACGAGGATCAAAGTGGTTGTTTTTTTCATGATATCCATAATTGATTATTTGTTCTTCATTGGTTTGGATGTGGCCAGCGCGATGCCGCGGTTGTCATCGTCATCGACGGCACAGTAGAAATGATAGACGACATCCTTCCATTTGACAATGCAGGGCTTGTGGGCATAACGGCTGTCGAAGTCCTTCGAAGGCTCGATCAGCGGGGCCCCCGTCCAGTCCGTCCAATGGACAAGGTCATAGGAGCATGCGAAGGAATCCCAGGCCTTCCCGGCGGTTTCATCGTTCCAGGAGAATCCGAAATAAAACATCACCCACAGCTTTCCCATCCTTTGGAGATAGGCGTCCCCGGTTATCCCGCGGTCACCGTGCGAGAGCACCGGATCCTTTCCCAGGCGCTGCCAATGTTCCATGTCGTCGCTTACAGCCATCCCGATCCTTTCGGCATTGCCTTTGGCATTGTAGAACATGACGAAAGGATGGCCGGTCAGGTATTTTGGATCACGTATTACGCTGTTCTTGTAAATGACCCTGTCGTCCCACCAGCTTGCATCTCCGTCCTTTGGAGAGAGGGTCGGGGAGGGCAGGCGGTCCCATTCATGTGCCGAAGCGGGATTGCCGGCAGTGAAGGCCATTCCCGGGGCCAGGGTTCCGGCCTCATAGCCGGTCTTGCTGCCGCCCAGATAACTCATCCAATACTTCCCTGCATATTTTTCCAGTCCGTACGATCCTCCCCAGCGAGTGTCCGGCAGGGCTATGTAACCGGCTTTCTGGTTCTGGTCCCAGTCGCCGTCGCCCGAGAAGGACATGATCCGTCCGAGGGTTTTCCATTCCAGCAGGTCAGGGCTTTCAGCAAGCCAGGTCTCGTAGCCCTGTCCGTCGAAAATGATGTAGGTCATATACCATTTCCCGTCTTTCCTGAATACGGAAGGACTGTCCGTGGCAATTCCGTCCTGCCCGGGAATGACCAGGCCGTATTTGAACGGAGTTTTCACCTCCTGGTAAACCCTCTCCATTTCCTCTGCCGGAACCGTCTCGGGCAGGGAACGTGAGCAGGCGGCCGTCACCAGGGCGGTGAGTGAAGCCAGGATCAACGGAAAGAACCTTTTCATCATTTCGCCGTTAAAGTGCAAGGAGTCTTCTTATTCAGGGTTATGGTCGTCAGATAATAAGGACCGTCCTTCCTTGTCCTTGCCTTTGCTCCCCTGACCTTGACGGGCACGTCGGTACGGATGGTGACATTCTGCGACCTTTCGAGAACCCCGCAAAGGACAGCATTCTTCAGTTTGCCCTTTTCCCATTCCATATCGACTGTAACGGCACCCCTTGCCCTCAGGCCGGATACAGACCCCTCCTGCCATGCGGAAGGAAGTGCCGGAAGGAGATGGATCTCTCCGTTCTGGCTTTGCAGGAGCATTTCTGCGATTCCGGCTATCGAGCCGAAATTGCCGTCGATCTGGAACGGTGGATGTGTATCGAACAGGTTGGGAAGGGTTGACTTGCTGAGCAGTTCCCTGTACATCTTGTAGGCGTGGTCACCGTCCAGGAGCCTTGACCAGAAGCATATCTTCCAGGCCTTGCTCCAGCCGGTGCCTCCATCCCCCCTTATCTCCAGGGTCTTCCTGGCCGCATCTGCGAACCCGGGAGTCTTGAGAGGAGAGATTTCGTGGCCTGGATGAAGACCGAACAGGTGGGACACGTGCCTGTGCTGCGGGTCTGTGTCCTTCCAGTCCTTGTACCATTCGACGAGGTTTCCTGCAGCCCCGACCTGCAGTGGATGCAGGTTGTCACGGTAATGCTTCCACTTATTCCTAAGTTCGGGATCAGCCCCCAGCGCTTCGCTTGCCTCGATGACATCCGTGAACAGCTCCCAGCATATTTCCAGGTCCATCGCCGAGCCTATGGTCACCTGGCCGGTATTCCCGTTTTCATCAATGAATCCGTTCTCAGGGGAGGTCGAAGGTGAGGTGATATATTTTCCGTCCTTCTCGATCAGCCAGTCCATCAGGAACTCCGCAGAACCCTTGAGGAGGGGATAGGCGATTTCCTTGAGGAAGTCCTTGTCGCCAGTGAACAGGTAATGTTCGTAAAGGTGGGTGCAGAGCCAGGGACCCGCCATCACATAATTGGCCCACGAAGGGCTGCCGGACTTGTCTCCGACCGGATTGGCGGCACACCAGATATCGCTGTTGTGATGGACTGTCCAGCCCTTCATGTCGTACATGTTCCTTACCACTTCAGCGCCGGCTACCGAGCTGTTCTTGATGAATGTCATGAGTGGAAGGGTGCAGGGGCTGAGTCCGAGCGGCTCGGCCGGCCAGTAATTCATCTGGACGTTGATGTTGGTGTGGAGGTCGGATCCCCAGGCGGGATGACGGTCTTTGCACCATATTCCCTGAAGGTTGCAGGGGACTTCGCTGTCTTCGCGCGAACTTGATATCAGCAGGTAGCGGCCGAACTGGAAATACAGGGTCTCGAGGTAGGGATCGGTCGCCCCTGCGGCGTATGCTTCAAGCCTCCTGTCCGTGGTGATTGTCAACTCCGGTGTGGCCGGAGTGCCGTCCGAACCCGGCCGAGTCCATCCTCGCTCCGCTGCGGCTGAGTACGGCCTAAGTCCGGCGGCATCTCCGGCACTAGCAAGCGACAGCTTTACAGTGGAGAAAAGCTTCCGGTAGTCGGCAACATGGTCGTTCCTGAGCGCTTCCAACGTCTTCCCTTCCGCTCTGGCGATGAACGATTCCGCCAGGGCATTCTCATCGCGTCCTTCCGTATCGGGCCTCTTGTCGAATCCGTTGAAACTAGTGGCCGCGCTGACGAGTATCACCACGTCGGAAGCGTTGCTGACATGCAGGCAGGGGCTTGTGTAGACTGCTCCGTCGCATTTCACCACCTTGACCCTGAACTGGTAGCGCATACCCTTTTCACCATTCGGTCCGACCTGCCACCGCGAGAATGGTTCTTCCCATTTGGTGCTTTGGTAATATCCGACCTGTCCCTTGACGAGATATTCATTGGCAGAAAGGCTCTGGATGGAACTTCCGTCCCACATGGTGGCTCCGTCGAGGTCGAATTCCAGTTTCGGCTCGGAGGCAGTCAGATGGATGACCATCACCCTGTCAGGATGGGAGACGAACATTTCCCTGGAATATGTCACACCCTCAAGCGAGAAACTGGTCCTGGTGATTGCACTGTCCAGGTCCAAGGTACGTGTATAGCCTGTTACCGTCGGTCCCTGAGCCTGTCGAAGGGCCGCGGTCCCGGCGTTATTCCCGTGATAGTCGAATACAAGCACTTCCTTGTCGAACTTCTGTCTCAGATGGAGGCTGCCCATCGGAAGGAAGGAATTGACATATTTCCCCTGCAGTCCCTTGACCATCTCTTCGGCTCCTCTCCAATCCTCCTTGTCCAGGAGAGCCCGCACCTTTGCGAGCAGTTCGGGGCCTCCAGTCGGTACAGGATTGTTGTCCGGGTTGGCGCAACCTCCCCAGAGGCTGCCTTCATTGAGCCAGATCAAGTCATCCGTCACGCCGCCGTAGACCGTAGCTCCGAGATGTCCGTTCCCGATGGGCAGGGCCTCTTCGAACCGGGTTGCCGGGCGGTCATAATTCAACACAAGCCTCTGACCCTGTGCAAGGACACAGCCCATAAGGCAGACTGCAGAAATAAAGATTTTTCTCATGTGGTTTGTCAGTTATCGCTCTTACGCAAATTTACTACAAATTAGTTTTATTCCGGAAAAAGAATAATCTTGATCGAATAATTGGTAATTATTACAAGATTATAGTAATTTTTATATCTTTGCAAAAACGAGAAAATGAAAGTCATTGCGGAGGGGGATTTGAAGGAATTGTTGTTGACTGGAGAAAACCGCCGGTATAAGACAATCGCAAGAAACAGTGACTTGCTCGATGGCCTGAACAGAGCTGTTTCATTTATGATAGCTGCCAATAACATTGATGATTTGAAGTCGGCAAGTTTCCTTCATTATGAGAAGTTGAAATACTCTTTTTCAGGATTGTCATCTGTAAGGTTGTCAAACCGTTATGTCCATAGACTGATTTTTTTGGAGGAAGAAGACAGAATAACTTTGAAGTTGATTGAGATAGATGATACACATTATGGAAGCAAAAGATAAAGAAAGCATTACTTTGAATGAAGTCCTTCCATTCCAGACCGTTCATCCAGGGAGCATCCTCCAGGAGGAATTGAAAGAACGGGGCATCAAACAGAAGGATTTTGCAAAATCGATAGGTATGGAAGCGCCACACCTGAGCGCGTTGATACACGGCAAAAGGAATGTTACTGCAGCCATCGCATCACGGCTGGAAACAGGGCTTGGCATTTCGGCGTCCATATGGATGAACATCCAAGCCAGGTACAATCTTTCAACGAGAAAGGCTTCAACGCCTAAGCCACGCACATTGGTAAAAGGTTATTCTGACTATTCAGGCCACAATTCATTCCTGAATGAACCGGAGCCTGAAAAATATGGTGCGATGAAAGACATCTGTTTGAAAATATCTGAATCTGATTATCCGTTACTGCTATCCTTGGCCAGGAGGATGGGTTGGGAAATCCTATAATACTCCTTTTTTTTTGCTATCTTGGGGCATATGAAACATCTTTCTTCGGCTCTGTGCCTGCTTGCCGCCAACCTTGCCGCGGGTGCCCGTGAAAAGCCCAATATCATCGTTTTCCTTGTGGATGACATGGGGCCCATGGACACCAGTGTCCCTTTCATTACTGACAGGTCCGGCAACCCGGTCCGTTATCCTTTCAACGACTGGTACAATACTCCTGCGATGGAGAGGCTTGCTTCACAGGGCGTCCGTTTTTCGCAGTTCTATGCCATGAGCGTAAGCTCGCCTTCCAGGGTGTCGCTGATGACCGGACAGTACTCGGCCCGCCATCATACGACCAACTGGATCAATTCCGAGAGCGACAACCGTGACGGTTTCGGTCCCTATGGCTGGGGCTGGGGAGGGATTGCCGAAGAAGAATGGACCCTGCCCCGTATGCTGTCAGCAGCAGGCTATAGGACAATCCACATCGGGAAGGCTCATTTCGGAAACAACGATTCTCCAGCGGCCGATCCTCTCCGGATCGGATTTGACGTAAACATAGCCGGCTCGTCGATAGGGGAGCCGGGAAGTTATTATGGAGAAGATGGATATGGTTTTATCAGAGGTTACAGGCCGAGGGCGGTTCCAGGGCTTGAGAAATACCACGGTACCGATACTTTCCTAAGCGAAGCGCTGACGCTTGAGGCGATGGAACAGATAGACAGCGCGTCTGCTTCCGGCGCACCCTTCTTCCTGTATATGTCGCATTATGCAGTCCATACTCCTCACCAGACCGATCCCAGGTTCATAGGTCATTATGAGGCGGATTCTGCCCGGCCTGAGAATGCCAAGGGCTTCGCAACGCTGATCGAAGGGATGGACAAGTCGCTCGGGGACATCATGGACCATCTGGAGGGTAAGGGCCTTTCCGGGAATACTTTGATCATATTCATGGGCGACAACGGGACCGGGCTTTTCCTCGGGACCGACCGTGACCATTGCTCCAGCGCTCCGCTTCGCGGAATGAAAGGGACAGAATTCGAAGGGGGCATAAGAGTCCCTTGCATCATATCCTGGGCAAGGCCGGAAGACAATGAAGTTCAGGAAGCCCTGCCGATAGGCAAGGGTGTCGTCCGTACCGACGTGGCGTCCATATGCGACATCTATCCCACGGTGGCTTCTCTGGTGGAGGCCGATGTTCCCTCAGGCCACCCAGTCGATGGGCAGGATATAAGTGGCTTATTGTCCGATGGTTCCGTGCCTGGAACCCACCGGGATGAATTCCTGATGCACTTCCCGCACGAGCACAGGGGAAGCTATTTCACCGTGTGGCGCCACGGAAAATGGAAACTTGTATATTATTACAATCCCACCCATCCGGAGAAGCCGCAGTGCTCCCTCTTCAATCTTGCCAGGGATCCGTTCGAGAACAGGGACCTTGCCTCAAGGAGGCCCCGCCGTACAAGGATTATGCTCAGGGAGATGGTCTCCAAACTCTCCGAAACCGGCGCCCAGTATCCCGTCGACTTCCGCGGCAATCCGATTGTTCCCTCCGCATCAGATTATTGATGTGCGGCTAGTTGTCTTTTATCCGTAAAGACAGCTGTTGCAGATCTTCGTCGGCAGATGAGGATCCGACCATTATGGTGAAATCTCCCGATTCGACTGTCCATTCGTTATCCGCTCCGAAGCATTGAAGCATTTCGGGAGTGATTTGGAAGGTAACGTCCGTGCTTTCTCCGTTTTTCAGGAATATGCGTTTGAAGGCTTTGAGTTCCTTGACGGGACGGGTCACGGAGGCATATTCATCCCGGATGTACAGTTGTACCACTTCGGCGCCGTCGAAAGGTCCTTCGTTCGTAATGCGTATTGATACCGTCGCTAAAGCCGGAGTGCCAGCTGAGTACGGCCTAAGCTCGGCGGCACGTCCGGATGTTTCGGAAGTCTCAGTAAGAACCGGTTCGGATAATACGAAATTACTATAACTCAAGCCGAAGCCGAATGGCCAGAGGGGACCGGTCTCGTTGGTGGCGAAGAGGCGGGAGTACTGGGAGTGTTTGTGGTTGTATACAGTGGGCACCTGGCCGACGCTGCGGGGCATCGTAACGGGCAGCTTGCCGGATGGATTGACCTTGCCAGCAAGGACTTCGGCGACAGCCTGGCCGCCCATCTGGCCGGGTTCCCAGACGTTCAGTATCGCGTCCACGTTCTCCTTTGCCCAGGCTATGCTGTTAGCCCGTCCTGTCATCAGTACGAGTATGGTTGGCTTGCCTGTCGAGGCTACTGCTTCGAGAAGCTGTTCCTGCATTCCGGGGAGATCGAGGTCGTCACGGTCGCAATTCTCTCCGCAGGTGCGGCCGAATGCCGAATACCTTTGAGAATTCTCTCCTGCGACGACGATGCAGACATCAGCTGCCGATGCTTTATGGCGGGCGATCGCTATACCTTTTGCGTCTATGTTGGAAATCTTTCCTCCGAAACACATCGTGTCTATCGTCACTTTCGGGAATTCTGCCTTGATTCCTTCCAGGACGGTAGTGACAAGCGAATCCGGCTGGGGGGCGGCCCAGTCACCCAGAATGGTCTGGCTGTCCGCATTCGGTCCCAGAACGAAGATTCGTCGAATAGGCATGGCCGGCAGCATCTTTGGCTGTCCGACCGCCTCGCTCTGCTCGGCCCCACCGTTCGCTCTGCTCACGGTCCCCCCTCTAGTGCCGAGGGTGGCATTGGTCTTGCCAGCCAAAGCGCTGCCAGCCAAAGTGCTTTCGGTGCAGAGAGGAAGTATTCCATTATTCTTCAGGAGGACAATGCTTTCGCGGGCGGCGTCTAGGGCAGTCTGGCGGTGTTCGGCAGCATTCTCGAGAGGGTCGAGGGAAGGCAGGGGAGCTTCAAAGAGGCCGACTGCGAACTTCATCTCGAGGATCTTTCCGGCAGCTTCGTCGATACGCTTCATCGGGATGCGTCCGGACTTGACTGCGTCGATCACGGCTTCGAAATAGTTGTCGCCCTGCATGTGCATGTCTATCCCTGCTTCAACCGACCTTACGAAGGCCTCGGTGGAATCCGTAGCCCAGTGATGCATTGCATGCAGCCTTTCGATATCCATCCAGTCGCTGACCACGAATCCGTCGAAACCGAGTTCGTTACGGAGCAAATCCTTTAATAACCAAGAGTTTCCGTGGCAAGGGATGCCGTTGACTTCGTTATGGGCGGCCATTACGGTGCCCACGTGGGCGTCCTGTACGGCGGCGATGAAAGGAGGCAGGTAGATTTCCCTGAGCTGCCTTTCGGACAGGTCCATAGGAGCGGCGTTGAGGCCACCGAAAGGTTCTCCGCCGGCAATGAGATGTTTGGCGCAGGCAATCACGTGTCCTTCATCGAAATTCCGGTCAGGCCCCTGGAGGCCAAGGATGGAATGCTTCCCCATCTCGGTGACCAGGAAGGGGTCTTCCCCGTAGGTTTCTCCCATCCTGCCCCAGCGGGCATCCCGGGCGACGTCCAGGTTGGGAGCAAAAGTCCAATACAGGCCTTTCTGACGCATCTCGAGGGCTGTCTCAGCTCCTATCTTCTCCATCAATTCCGGGTCGAAAGTCGAAGCCATGTTGATGTTGGTAGGATATATGGTACATCCTTCGATCAGCGCGTTCCCGTGGATCGCATCGATTCCTATGAGAAGCGGTATTCCCAGCCTGCTTTCCCTGACCATCTCCTGGAGGGCGATTGCCTCCTTTGTAGTCATGCAGTGGAGGAATGAACCTACTTCACCCCGGCGGATCCTGTCGGCCAGGTCCTTGTTGCCCAGGTTCTCGTCCGTGGCGTCAATATTCTTATAGGGCGATCCCTGTCCGGGAGGGACGTAACACGGAGCCACGTACTGGCACATCTGTCCGACCTTCTCATCCAGGGTCATTTCCTTCAGCAGGAACTTTGCCCTGTCTGCAGCCGGCAGCGAAGCGTCCCGCCAGTCTCCCTTTCCGCAGGAGACGGCCAGCAGGACGAGGCCGATGAATACAAATCTTCTCATACTGATGACGCGGGATTCCTATTTGATGTCAATAACTATCTTCTCGGAGACTTTGACCGGGTCAAGGCTGAACCTGATCATTCCGCCTTCGTAGGTCCATTCCTTCAGTTCCTTGCCGCCGACAAGCACCTGGGAGGCTTTCCCGTCGTTCTGGACGGCGAATGAATATTCCCTAGTAGAGGGCATCCCTTCGAATTTTCCGGATACAGGGTTCACCACTATCCTCGAACTGCCGCCCTTCTCGTGGCATTCGACGAGGGTCTTGGCGATGGCACCTTTCTCGAATCCGTAGGTCTCTCCGTCGTCGTCCATCATGGTGAACTGCGAATCCCCGCAGGGATAGATGTTCAGGGTGACTTTCTCGAACGGCTTGCTGCCGAGATAGGCAACGTCTCCCTGGGTGGGGATGATGGCTCCCTCGCGGATGAACAGCAGTCCGGCGCGGTCGGCAGGATATTCACGGGTGAAGGTCTCGCCATTGCTGACGATCCTCTCTCCGGTCCAGGCGTCGGTCCACGTGCCGGCAGGTAGGTAAATCTCATTTGTGAATATGCCTACGCAGTACCACGGTCCGAACATGTACTGATAGGTCATGTCGTCGCAGTTGCGGTCCTGAGGGAAGCTGAGCGGCATCGAACGGACTATGGGCATTCCGTCCTGGCTGGCTTCGAGTGCCATTGAATATATGTACGGTGCCAGGGAGTAACGAAGCTTTACATAGAAGCGGTAGATGTCCTGCTCGGGTTTGTCATAGTAGAACGGCTGCATCATGGAGAACCAACTGTTGATCTGGACCCATGGCAGGAACAGGCCGAAATGCAGGGAAGGCATCTCCAGGTCGCGAGGCACGCTCATCACGTCGCATGAGGTGTTGAGGAAGCCGCTCATTCCCAGGTTGAGCTGGTCGTAGAGGGCGGTCTTTCCACCGCCGTTGTCTCCGGAAGTGGAGGCCGTCCAGTGCTGGGTGCCTGACCAGCCGCCGCAGTAGTGGTGCCAGGTGCGCTTGTTGTTATAGTTCCTGCCGAGCTCTGCCATCTGCTTCGGGAGCAGTATCTGGTTGAGGTTGTGCATCACGGCATCGGTCTTTCCGTTGTAGTATGGCCAGTCGGGATGGTTGTCGATCGTACGGGCCGGGTCGAGCTTGAATCCTTCGACGCCCTGGTCCATGAAATTCTTCAGGTGGTCCATCCAGTGTTCCTGGCCGGAGGTGTCGCGTCCTTCCCGGAGTGCGACAAGGTCCTCTTCCACAAGACTGAGGTCATACTCCTCGCATAGCCAGAGACCGAGGTGGAAGCCCATCGAGCGGAGCTTGCCGATAAAGAGCCTGTGGTGGAGCTGCTTGGGATACTGGTCCTGGACCCAGTATGGTTCGGGTGAGAAGCGGTCGTAGTTCCAGCGCTTCTTCGTGGTGAAGTCGTAGCGCTTGGCCATCCACTGCGGCTCGAGCCAGAACACGTCGCAGGGAACGTCTATCTGGCGGAACATCGCGGCGTCGTGCAGGATGTCGAACTGCTCCTCCCGCATGTTGGGACCGAAGCAGAGTCCGTAGGCCCACTTGGGGAGCACGTAGGTACGGCCCGTCACGAGGGTATATTCATTCAGGACGGCGGGCATGTCGGCTCCGGCCATCAGGAAGAAGTCGGCCTCGTCGTAGGAATTGACTATGTTGAATATGTCCTTGTCCACGCTTCCCACGTCGAAGAAACTCTTGCGGGTGGTGTTGTCGTAGATTCCCCATCCGCGGGAACTCATCATGAAGGGCATCGGGATCTCCGTATGCTGGTATGTGGTCCACATCCTCAGGAGTTCGCCCCTGTGCTGGATGTGGTCGCGGCTGGTGCTTCCGCCGCCGTAGAACCTTTCACCATCCTCCATCCGGATGGATATTGTGCAGATTTCAGCGGCTCCCGGGATCTCCCTCTTGTCCATCTTGGCGAATTCCTTGTCGTCACCGATGATTCCTCCGCCGTTGCTCGTCACGTTGAGGTCTTCCCATTTCTTGTTGATGACCTGCCTGAGGTTGTCGCAGTTCTTGTCCTTGTTCCCCAGAACCCTGACCTCGCGGATAACGGAGTTTCCACGTGCGTCCTTCAGCGAAATGACTCCGGTCTTCTTGTTGACGGTCAGTGAATATGCCTTCGTGCTGACCGTCCACTCGCTGCCTTTGGTGACCTCTGTGGTCTTCACTGGTGTCCAGTCAGTCTTGATGCAGCCGTAGCGCTCCATCAGGGACTCTTCGAACTCCTTTCTGGGAGAGATCCTGATCCGGAATATCCCCTCGTCGCAGGCATCCACGCGGACCGTGTGACCGTCATTCAGCTTGAAGGTCTTATTATCAATGGCTTCAGCAGCCGTTCCGGCAGTGGTTGATGCAAAAGTGGAAATACTTACTACTAGACAGGCAAATGATACCAAGAATTTTTTCATATCGTGTATTTCTGATTATCTGACATTCCGTTTTACTACCTGCTTCTTACCTTTGGCGGAAGGTTCGTCGGTCCTGAGGTCCTTCATCACGAGCCCCTGTACGTCATCGGCTACGATGGCAGGCCTGTAATCCTTCTTTCCGGCAACCAGACGCACGTTCTCGAGGGTTATCCCGTTGGCGTGGCGGATGAAGAGTCCCCAGGCGGGAAGCTCCTTGAACTGTGAGAACTCCGGATAGATGTCGATCATCTCAGGTATGCTGTCAAGTTCCTCGGGGGAGGTTCCGCGGTAGGCGTACAGCTTGTTGCCGCCTCCGGGATAGACGATTTCCACATTCCTGAGGGTTATGTTCTCTACCGGCATCCCGGGTATGCCGACGATTCCGGCAGGGGAGACGTTCCTTGGCAGGTCTTCGACCGGTCCTTCATAGCTGTAGCCTGCGTCGGCCTTCTCCAGAGGAACTTCGACCCTTATGTTGGACAGTGTGATATTCCTGAGGTATCCTTCCTTGGCCCCTCCCCATCTCTTGCCTGTCCTCAGGTAGATGGCATTGCCGGTGTTGACGGCATCGAGGCTGTCAATGACTATGTTCTCCACTTCCGCACCGTCCACGGACTGGATCGTAACCGCCGAACGGTAGGTGTCGAACACCTTGTTGTTGATGATCCGGATATCCTTGAATCCGCCCCTCGAAACTGTTCCGAACTTGAATGCGCTTGCGCTTGAACGCGCCACGCAGTTACGTACCTCGATGTCTTCGCAGAGATGGGCTGCGGAGTGGGACTTGAAGCAGATAGCATCATCGGAAGCATCTATGAATGAGTCCTTTATCAAGGCGTGGCGGCAGTCCACGATGTCGATACCGTCGTTGTTCCAGTAGTTCTTGCTGTCCAGCAGGATCCCGCTGATCGTCAGGTTCTCGCACTGGTCGGGGACGAGGGTCCATTCTGCGGAATTCCTGAGATTGACTCCTTCGATCACCACATCCTTGCACTCGCGGAAGTAAATGAGTTTCGGCCTTTTGGTGACTCTGTCGTACTTGGTCGTGTCATCCATGAATCCGAGATGGACCTGGTTAAGGAAGTTGAGGGCACATTCCGCTCCGCGGCCGTCTATGACTCCCTTGCCTTTGACCGAAATGTTTTCCTGGCCTTTGGCAAGTATGAGGCCGTAGTTCCCTTCGACCATCTCATAGTCGTAAGGATTGACCGAACCGACCAGCACGGCGCCTTCCAGCAGCCTCAGTTCGACATTCGACTTCATGAATATGCTGCCGGTCAGGTAGCGTCCTACGGAGATTTCCAGGACACCTCCGCCGTGACTGCTGATGAAATCGATGGCGGCCTGGATAGACCTGGTGTTGAGGGTGATGCCGTCGGACTTGATGCCGAAAGAAGAAGCCTGGTAGACCTGTGCCCTGAGGGAGAAGGATAGGACTAGGACTGCCAGGATGGTTGCGAGCAGATATTTCTTCATATCAAGTATGTTATTCATTTCACTTTCACATCCGTTCCCGGAGATTTCCGCAGGACGTCGGTCAGCTTTCTTTTACTTATTTCTACCTTACCCGTCGTGAATGCAGGTAGATTGTAGGAACTCATCAAACTCTTGTAATACTTACCGGGACTCTTCTGGGGGAGAAGGAACGGTTTCGATGCGTTCCCGTCATCGTCAATGTGGGTGAAGTAAGGCTTCGTGTAAAGCCCGTCGTCCCTGCGGCTGCTGAAGACCATCCACCTGCCGTCTGAACTCCAGGTGTGGAAGCTGTCCACGTCGTCGGAATTGGCGTTTCCCATCGGGCGGACCGAACCGTCCGTCAGGTCCACCAGCCAGAGATCGGCATCCTTGTGCCAGATGGAGAAGTTGCCGAAGCCGTGGCGGGTGAAGCAGAGGAACCTTCCGTCCGGGGAGATCCGGGGGAACGAAACGCTTGCGCTGTCGGAAGGAGCGTCATAGATGCACTCCAGGGAGTCGCCGAAACTCATGTCCTTCTCGTCGAACGCAATCCTGTACAGTCCGTAACGTACTTCGCGGTGCTTGTCAGGCATGGGGGCAACTGCCTCGGCGGAACAGAAATACAGCCATTTTCCGTCCGGGGAGAAGGTAGGAAAGGTCTCGAAACGGCCCTCGGACTTGGTCAGCGGCGACCAGGCTATCTCGTGAGTCCTTACATTGTATACCACCACGTCGGAGGCCTGGTCGTAGACCTCTATCCTGTTGGGGTCGTGGTTGTAGAAAGCCTGCAGGGTCTTGTTGACGGAAAAGGCCACATATTCCCCGGAAGGATGCCAATATGGATATACAAGGGCGCTGATAGTCGAATCGGTCTTGGTGTTGAGTTTTTCGACTTCGCCCTCATTGACCATGACCGTACCTCCGAAGGTCGCCCTTGCGTGGAAGACCATCTTGGAAGGGTCGCCGTTGCGGTATGTATGGCAGTTGAGGCAGTTGCCTCCCGTAAGGTCGTTAGTCAGGATGGCCTTTTCCGAATATGTCTCCAGATTCCGTTGATATATTCCCATCTTCTGCCAGCCCTGGTAACCCGGAGGAATGAGGCGGTAAGAGAACCACGGGTCAATCCGGTCGGATGAGACAATAATATTGAAAGGCTTGTAAGAAATCCACCTGCCGTCCTTTTTCTCAAATACGGTCAGGCTTACGGCCCCTCCGTCCGTACAGTTTGAAACGAGTCTTTCCCAGTTCCGTTTCCCGAATCTGAAAACCCCGTGGCGGGCGCGGATCAGCCTGTCTCCTGCAAGCAGGACGCTCTTTCCCTCCCCGAGGAAGGAGAAGTTCAGGGGAGCGATGTTGACCGGGATAGTAACCTCTTTATAATCAGGGAATATGGGAGCTTCTTCTCCTGAAGGCGAAGCACCTTCCGGCTTGCCGGAACAAGAGGCGATTACCAGCAGGCAGACAAGGAGTAATAATGGTATTGAAATCCTGTTCATAATGCTTGTTCCGTCAAATCTCTGTGTGGACCAAATAATACCAATAAGTGCCGCGGAAACGCTTCAAGGATGCAGGACCTGCCACCGCCGCCTTCTTATACTCCTCGAACCGTTTGACGGTTTCGGGCGTGACCCCGTGTCCGTAGCACCATTCCATTCCGAACGGTTCGACCCCTTCCATATTCCTGGAATACTCGCTGTAGAATACCATGGCCTCCTGGGCTATCCTGGGCAGGGGCGGCGAGTCGGGGGAACTGTAGAAATCAGTGATGAAATGCTTGACCGAGTTCAAGTCCTTTGCCAGGAGGAGATAGCACAATCCGTATTCAAGGGTCCGCCTGTCAGTGGGGTTTGCATCGAGGATCGGGAACAGTTCCGTCATCGGGCTGGTGTACATGATGAAGTGGTTCTCCGCCTCAAGGTTGCGCCGTCCGTTCCCCAAAACAGGATCGGCTTCCACGGCAGCATCATCGTAGAGGAAACGGCGGTGTTCCTTGGCCCACTTCCGGTAGTGGGGGGCCTTCTCCAGCAGGGACAGGTATTTGTCTGCGACTTCATAAGTTCCGCGCATCAGCTCCACCTGGGCGTTGATCTTGACCATCGCAGGACAGAATCCCTGAAGGGAAGCCAATGTGTTGAAGGCGACATCCTGAGCGGCCGCCACATTGCCCATTGCGAACATGATGTGGGCCTGAGCCACGTCCACCGCCCGGTCCTGCGTGGTCATCACCAGGCCTGAAACCCCTCTCTGGTCATAGTCCAGAAGGTGCTCGGCCAGTTCACCCTTCCATGCGAGGGCCATGTTGAGATAGTTGGCGGTACGGGGAAGCCAGGGAGCCTTCTCGCAAGCTTTGATCAAGCCGTCCCAGTCTTCGTTGTGGGTGTAATATTCGAATATATGTCCGATACGGGGTTGCGCCGCTTCGAATTTGTCAGAAATCTTCTTCGCCGGGATGAAAGTGAGGAGCAAAAGGGTCAGTCCGCTGATAAAGGGACCGCTGCCCCTGGACAGCAGGAACAATACTGACAGCAGCGGGAGGATGATCCATCCGATCCAATGGACCTTGGGCAGGGTGGCGTCAAGGTCGTAGTATAATGAAGGGGTGAAAGCGTCCGCCCATGTGGGAACGGCCGCGGTCAAATAAGCGGTTATGCCGCACACCGCCGCGGCAAGGATGATGGCCGCCGGACGGAAGACACCGATTTTACACCCTGGCCTGTGTTCGAAGGCAGCGCACAAGGCGAAGATGACCGCGGCGGAACCTGCTGTAAAATAAAGTATTACCGTCAACAGGACACCCCACAGGATCCGATTGGTTTTTATACCCTTGTAGATCAGTAGCCCGGCCTGGACAAGCAGTATGGAGACAAGGTATTCGAAATGCAGGCTGTTGTCAGACAGGGAAATACCTATGAATACGGCGGGAATAAGGCAGACCGGAATGATCTTCCAGTCCTTCTTTGATTCCCTGAACCAAGCCCAGGTCATATAAGCCGACAGAAGGAGCAAAAGCAGGGTCAGGACCATGGCCACTGCCGGATTCCAGAAAAACTGGACTATGAATCTGGCGAGCAGGGTTGCCAGGCCTCCCACCTTGAGAAGCGTCCCCAGAATATATGTCTTGTCAAAAATGAACAGCTGCTGCTGTTCCCTGTATGCAAGTGCAAAAGGATTCATGCCATCCGGATTCTTTCCGGATAAAGATACTAATTGTTTTCAAAAAGAGAAACGGGCTCGCCCATTGCGAGGAACTGATTAAAGGTATTCGTGCCTCCGTTGCGGAGTTTTTGCCGGAATTCCTCAAGCTCCTTGCCGGAAAGGAGTTTGCTTCCCTGCACGGCGTCATAGTATACGGGTTTGCCTGTCATCGCGGTCATGAACGGATCCTTTACGAAAATGTACCTGAAGTTGTCTCCCCTGTCTTTCCCAGCGGCATCCTTCGCCGAGGCGTGACCCTGGATTATGCAGAGACTGTCACAGTCGTATAACACTTTCAGGTTGTCCACTTCAGGCTCACCGACCGTCTCCATATATTCGGCCATCGCTTCGTTCAGCCTTGCAGGAAGATAATACTTCGCAACGGGAGCAAGGCCGCTTCTGCTGCACGAAATGAGCATGATTGCGGTGAAGGCGGACAGAATGATTTTTTTCATCATAATCAATAAAAAGACCGGCCCCATGCGGAGCCGGTCCGTTAATCATATCAACTGTTATTTGTAACCTTCATTCTGAGGGATTACCATATCCTTGTTGGAATCGATAATCTGCTTAGGAATCGGGAATACATAGTTGTGAGGCTTGAAGTTGGAATAGTGACGGGTCTTTCCGTAGATGTCGGTGTAGGACTCACGGGTTCCCGGGCTGTTCTCGTAACCGAATCCATACTTGCGGACGCGCTCGTACATATAGTTGGACTGGGTAGCGTTCTCGGTAGGATACTTCGAATTCACGTAAGTTGCATTCGGGTTGCAGGACAGACGGCTGAGGGTGATCCAGCGGTGCTCCTCACCGAAGAGCTCACGGATACGCTCGTCCATGATGTAGTCGATATCGACATCGCTTGCGGAGCAAGGCTTGGCACCTGCACGGCTGCGGAGGACATTGATGTCGGCTGCGGCACCGGCGGGGTTGTTCTGGGCGAGACGGGCCTCTGCGCGGAGCAGATAGGTCTCGGCGATACGGATCATGTACCAGTCGCAGTCATACATGTTGAATCCGAGCTGGCTGTTCCAAGGATGCTTGTCGTCGGAGAACTTCCAGAAACGAGGAGTGATGTTCACGGTGTCGGCTGCTGTAACATCGTACAGACCGGCGTCCACACGTGCCTTGATTTCCTTCTTGACCTCGGACCACTTCTTTCCTGAAGGAGTGTAGTAGTCGCGCTGGATCATGATTTCAGAACCACGGAAGTCGTTGGGGTCATCCCAGACGCTGCCGAGAGGATCACCGGCATGACGGACCACATATTCATTGGTGAGGTACATAAGACCCCATGCGGCATTGTTCAGACCCTGCGCACGGCAGGCGAGGGAATCGGTTCCGGTGCTGAGGTTGTAGGCGAGCTTGCGGCCCTGGGCCTCCTCGACTGCTGCCGGAGGATTACCTGCGTTCTTGGGTGAGACACCTGCAGGGTAGCAGGTTGCATCGGCGGTGAAGATGTAATATGTTTTGCCATCGGAACCCTTGCGCTGTCCGTTCTTGCCACCCATGGGGACCCAGGGAGCCCAGCTGCCCTCTACAGGAGCGACGTGGGTTCTCCACCAGGAGTCACCGGAACCTCCGAGAGGATAGTTGTCGGTGCTGGGGTTGAAGTCGAACTGGCAGACCCAGATGGCTTCCTTGTTGCCGGGATCGTTCGGGTTGGAATCGGTAGCCACTGAACCGTCGGTCTTTGCGGAGCAACGGAAGAGGTCCCAATAAGCGCCCTGAGGTGCTGCGAGGGAGTTGCCGTAACGGTCGACGGCCTGGTCGGCACGGTTACCGAAACGGGTGGTCATGAGGGCATAGTTTCCATCCTGTCCGTTGATGACGCGGGATGCAGCGTCCTCAGCCTCCTTGAACTTGCCGAGGGCAAGGTAGGTTTCGGCGAGGTAGTGGGCTGCAGCAGCCTTTGTAACGGTACCCATGAGCCTGGGGGTTGTGGGGAGGTTTTCCTCAGCCCACTTGAAGTCCTCGGCGATCTTCTCCCAAGCTTCCTGGCGGGAGAGGAGTTCGTAGTCATAGCGGGCCTCAGTGGTCATGTGCTCGGAATACATGACACCGCCGTACATGCCGGCAAGTACCCTGTAAGCCCAAGCGCGCATGAAGACGGCTTCTGCACGAAGTTCATTCTTGCGGGTAGCAGTGGAATAACCTACTTCTTCGTTTTCATCGATCATGTCGATGACGGTGTTGGCACGGTTGGCCAGTTTGTACATATAGTCCGGCCAGTGACGGGCGTATCCACTTTCAGAAGTAAGGGATTCCCAGTTGGACATATGGTCGGTGGCGCTGGTCATAGAGAAGCTGTCAAGACCGACGCCCATCAGCATCATGGAGTGAGTCGTACGCATGCAACCCAGGATCATGTACTGAACCTCGGAATAGCAGGAAGCAAGACCGATTTCCATAGCCTCCTGAGACTGGTAGAAACCACCGGAGTCGTTCGAGAAAGATTTTTCCTTCAGGAATTCCTCGTCATTGCAGGCGGTGAAGAGAGCGACACAGGCTGCAAGTGCAGCGAATATTTTAAAAATCTTCATAATTCCTTCTGTGTTAAGATTAGAAAGTAAGGTTCACACCGACGGTGACGGTCTTGTAAGCTCCGTTGCTACCATAACGGTCGGAACCGGCATTTGCAGCGATGGTGCCGGCATTCTCAGGATCGATACCGGACCAGTTGGATATCGTGAAGAGGTCAGTTGCGGCGACGTAGATGCGGGTTGCATTCAGACCGATGGCCTTGGTGACCTTAGGATCGATATTGTAGGAGAACACGAGGTCCTTCAACTTGAGGAAGGAACGGCTGTTCCAGAACAGATAGTTGATGGATTTTCCAAGGGTGGAAGCTCCCCAACCGTAACGGGGATACCTGTCTCCGTCACCCTCTGCCTGCCAAGGCTTGACGGCGGCGAGCTGGGCGCCACCGGTCATGGTCGTACCGAATGCGTTCGGGTCGAACCAGAGGAAGTGGGTCTTGTCTCCCTGTGCCCAACGGAAGTTGAAATAGAGGGAGAAGCCCTTCCATGCCAGGGTGTTGGCGAAGTTCACGGTGAACAGAGGATCCGGGGATCCGATATAGTGACGGTCGTCAGCGCTGATCTTGCCGTCGCCGTTGTAGTCCTCGAACTTGATGTCTCCGGGCTTTGCATCGGGCTGTGCTCCGTGAGCCTTGATTTCGGCTTCATTCTGGAAGATTCCGAGTTTCTTCACGTCGTAGGCGGCACCGATAGGATGACCGACCTGGAGAGCGTAGTAGGAATCGAAACCGTAAGCGACTGCGTTTGCAACGTCATCAGCTTCGTTACCCTCGGTGTCGGGACCGAAGAGGGAGACGAGTTTGTTGGCGTTGGAGTCGAATACGAGATTGGTCTCCCAACGCAGGGACTCGCGGCCGTTACCGTTGATGTTGACGGTGTTGAGGGCGAGCTCGACACCCTTGTTCGTAATCTTACCTACGTTGTCATACACTGATGTGAAACCGGAGAAGTAGGGAGCTGAACGGGACACCAGCATGTTGGTGGTGTTACCGGCATAGACGTCGATGCTACCGTTGATGCGGCTCTGGATCATAGCGAAGTCGAGACCGATGTTGTACTTCTCCACGGTGGCCCAGGTAAGGTTCCTGTTGGGTACATTCGTAGGAGCCATACCTAGGACGCTCTTGTCGCCAAGCCAGGACATGGTGTTGTTACCATTGTTGGAAGTGGCCTTGCTGACAGTGGATTGAGTTGCACCGGGAGAGACGGAACGGGAACCGTTCTGACCCCAGGACAGACGAAGTTTCAGGAAGTCGAATACTTCGGAGTCCCTCATGAAGCTTTCATTGGAGATAACCCATGCGGCTGATGCACCGTAGAAGTTGCCCCACTTGTGACCGACCGCGAAGGCTGAGTAACCGTCACGACGGAAGTTGAAGGTTGCGTAGTACTTGTTAGCGTAGTTATAGTTGGCGCGTGCGAGATAACCGACAGCCTGGCTCTGGGTCCTTGTACGGTTGGGCGTCCAGGAGTTGGCTGCGGAAAGGTTGTACTGCATGAGGGTGGTCGGAGTGTCGAAACCGCTGAAGCCGATAGAAAGGCCGTTGCTGTTGGTCAACTCACGGGTGTAACCGAGCATATAGTCCATATGATGTACACCGAAGTCCTTGCTGTAGGTAAGGATCTGGTCGATGTTCCATGCAGCATAATTGGAAGTTGAGGAAGAACCGCTGGCTGATGAGTTGTACTGGGCAGGATTGTCCATGTCAGTGGTCCTTTCAGTGTTGACGCTGATCTCAGGACGGTTGAATACGTCGGTGTAAGAAGCGTTGCGCTGTCCCTGGAGGGTGATCTTGTAGCTCAGTCCGGGGATGAACGGGACATCGATCTGGGCATAGGCGACACCGTTGAGGTTGGCGCTCTTGGTGCCACGGTTGGTCCAGAGATGGGAGTCATTCTCTCCTGCTCCCCAGTAAGGGCTGGCGGTCGATCCGTCAGGAACGCTGTTGTACCAGCTTTCGTAACCGGGCTGCCTTGCATATATAAAGGAAAGAGGGGTCATCCAGAATGCGTTCTGGATCTTTGCGGTCTGGCCCCAGCTGTTGGCCCACAGGTAGTTGGCCTTGGCTCCGACCTTCAACCATTCGGTGACATTGATGTCAACCTTACCCATTGCTCCGGCCTTTTCATAATCGTCACCCTTGCGGATACCCTGCTGACGGGTATAGTCGGAAGAAACATAGTAATTGACATTCTTTGCCCTTCCGCTGACGCTCACGTCATATTTCTGGCCGACACCCTTGCGGGAGATTTCCTCAATCCAGTTCACCCACTTGTTCTCTCTCCATGCGTCAAGCTCACGGGCGCTGAGAAGGTCTGTGGCAGCTGCATCGAGGTTGGAATACTGGCTCCACTCCTTGTCCTTGAAGTTTACGTTCTCAATTCCTTTCTGGGAATAGAAGCGGTTCTTCAGGAAGGTCTCCTTGTCAGAAACCATCTTGGGCATGCGGCTCCAGTCGGAAACACTCAGGCTTGCGTTGAAGTTGACAACCGGCTTGTCGCTGGTTCCACTCTTGGTGGTGATGATGATGACACCGTTAGCAGCACGGGATCCGTAGATAGCAGCTGCGGAAGCGTCCTTAAGGACGTCGATGCTCTGGATGTCAGCGGTATTGATCGAGTTGATCGAACCGTAGGAGAGAACACCGTCGATGACGAGCAGAGGCTTGTTGACGCTCTGGGCACTGGCGGAAACGCTGCCACCTGTAGGGATGGCGTTCTTACCACGGATGGTCATCGTATTCGTGTTGTCACCTCCTGCGGAGCTAGTAGGAGCATAGCTCAAACCAGCCACTTTGCTGGACAGTGCGGCGAGGGCGTTCGGGTTAGGCAGCGAAGAGATATTGCTGTCATTTCCGTAGTTGACGCTGGCGATTGCTCCGGAAACATCCTTCTTGCGGGCTGTACCGTAACCGACCACCACTACCTCGTCGAGAAAAGCAGCGTCATCCTTCAGCTGGACATTGACTGTCCTCTGGTTGCCGACAGTGATTTCCTGCGCTGCGTAACCGATACTAGAGAAGACCAGGACGGCGCCCTGCCTCAAGTTGGACAGGCTGTAGTTTCCGTCAAGGTCCGTCATTGTGCCGTTAGTGGTGCCCTTTACAAGGACGTTCACTCCGACAAGAGGTTCCCCAGACTGATCCGTGACCTTTCCGGAAACGGCAGATTGGGCGAATGCTTGTGCTCCTAATGCAAGAAACACGAGCAAAACCGTAATGAAACGTTTACTCATAAACAGAATGATTTAAATGAATATTGGGTCAACAATTTTGTTAAATGACTTGTTTAATAAATAATTATGACTGATTTGTCCTGTTTTGATAATAATTTTTTACGCAAAAACAAACATTAGCCCCGACCCAATTTGAGTCGAACATCGGACAAATATACTAAAACAATTCAAAAAATCACAATCAAGGAAAGAATCACCCATCCAATTTACCTGCAAGGCCGTTTCCGGTGAGGTTTCATGTATTGGGACGGGGAGGCGATCCACGCCTCTCCTGTATTTTGCAAAACAAGTCATTTTGCAATCAATCAGGAAGTTATAAACCATTTTAATTCTTCTGTTTATGAGTAAACGTTTCATTACGGCTTTGTTTGCGCTTCTAATCGTGGGAGTGCAGGCATTTGCCCAGTCTGCCGTTTCCGGAAAGGTCACGGATCAGTCTGGGGAACCTCTTGTCGGAGTGAATGTCCTTGTAAAGGGCACCACTAACGGCACAATGACGGACCTTGACGGAAATTATAGCCTGCCTAGTGTAAGGCAGGGAGCTGTCCTGGTCTTCTCTAGTATCGGCTATTCGACTCAGGAAGTCGCTGTCGGAAATCAGAGGACAGTCAATGTCCAGCTGAAAGACGACGCTGCTTTCCTTGATGAAGTCGTGGTGGTCGGTTACGGTACAGCCCGCAAGAAGGATGTTTCCGGAGCAATTGCCAGTGTCAACTATGGCAATGACAAGAACATCTCGGCCCTGCCTAACCCGAACGCCCTCGCCGCACTGTCCAGCAAAGTGGCTGGTTTGAGCTATGCTCCTACAACCAGCGCCGCTGGTGACAACACCTCCACGATGACCATCCGTGGTAAGAACGCCATTCCTACCGGTGGTTCCATGTCCGCATCCGCACAGAGCGTCAACCAGCCTCTGCTCGTCATCGACGGTGTCCTCTCCTACGGTTCGATCAACTCGATCAACACCGCTGACATCGAGAGCATCGACGTCCTTAAGGACGCTTCCGCAGCTGCTATCTACGGATCCCGTGCTGCTAACGGTGTCATCATCATCACCACCAAGAAGGGAACCAGCTCAGCTCCCGTCGTGAACTTCAACGGCAGCGTCAGCCTTTCCGACTGGACCCGCATGCCCAAGATGGTTACTGACAAGGAGACCTTCCTCAAGAACCGCTTCTACAGCAAGAAGGGATCAAAGGATACTTATTTCAAAGACAAGGAATGGAACTATTCAAGCCTTGACCAGGCGGCCAACGACAACCTCCTTGGAGCCCGCGAGCTCGAGGCCTGGAGGGATGGCCAGTGGGTCAACTGGATCGATGAGATCTCCCGCAAGGGTGTCGGCCAGAAATACGACATGTCCATCAGCGGACGTTCCGACCGTGTCAACTACTATGTTTCCGGTGACTACACCCGTCAGCAGGGTATCCGCAAGGGTGATGACTATGAGAAGGCCGGTGCAATGGGTAAGATGGACTTCAACGTCACCGACTGGCTGACCATCGGTGTGAAGGCCAACTTCCTTTCATCCAACAGCTGGGGCCAGAGCGCCAACATCCGCTATGCGATGTGGTACACCCCTCTGTCATATGTCTATGCCCGTCAGGAAGGATTCGAGAACTGGTACAACAGTGTTCCTGACAACAATACCGCCAGCCCGTTCATCGGTACCGGTGAGAACGACTCCTACGCTTACACCGACCGCCGCAGCAAGAGCATGAACGTCAACGGTGTCGCCTATGCACAGATCAACTTCCCGTTCATTCCGGGATTGAGCTACAAGGTGACCTTCCAGGGACAGCGCAATGCCGGCTACGGTGATGTATATAACAAGCCCGAGATGTCTGTCAATACTGAGGATATCACCCAGATGCAGAATCCCGGCCAGTTCTGCGGCAACGTTACCGGTAGCATTTCCGCTTCCAACTACGGTGCCTGGAACATCGACCAGATACTTACCTACAGCAAGGACTTCGGTCTCAACCACGTCGACCTGACCGCCGGTTACACCCGTGAGTCTACCAACAGCAACTCATTGGGAACCAATTTCACCGGTTATCCTACTCCTACTACCCTTGGAGTTTACAATATCGAGGCGGCCAACTCGGTTACCGAGACCTACCGTAACCGTACGCAGACCCAGTCCGTCGGTTATCTCGCCCGTGTCAACTACAACTGGGCCAACAAGTATTACCTCACCGGTAACTTCCGTCGTGACGGTTTCTCAGCTTTCGCTGTCGGTCACAAGTGGGGTAACTTCTACGGAGCATCTGCCGCTTGGGTAGTCTCCAATGAGGAATTCATGAAGGATGGTCCTTTCGATTTCCTGAAGGTCCGTCTCTCCTGGGGACAGAACGGTTCCCGTAACATCTCTGCCGGAGCAACCCAGGCTACCGTCGGCAAGTCCACCGGTAACAGTGGTGTCAACACCATGACCTGGCTGGGTGACGTAAGTACCCTTGGTATGGCTCTCAACAACCTGCCTAACAGGAACCTGACCTGGGCAACCGTCGAGAAGATGAACCTCGGTATCGACTTCGCATTGGTCGACAACCGCATCAACGGTAGCATCGATGCCTACACCGGCCGCACTACGAATATGCTCGTAGCCCGTTCGGCTCCCTACATCTCCGGTTTCACAGATGTCAATGACAATGTCGGTCTCGTGACCAACAAGGGTATCGAGGTCGTCCTCAACACCGTCAACATCAATGGTAACGGTGCTGATTCCTTCCGTTGGGAGAGCAACATCGTATTCGACGCAAACCGCAACAAACTCGTCTCCCTCTTCGGTCCCGACTATGAGGGCAATGAGGCCGACGATGTCGCGAACGCTGTCGCCTATGGTCGTGAAGCCAACTATGCACTGCTCGTCGGAAGACCGATCGGTGCTGCATACGATGTCAAGCTTCTCGGTATCTTCAAGGATGAAGCCGAAATCAAGGCTCATGGTGTCCAGCCCGATGCAGAGCCCGGTGACCTCAAGTTCGAGGACTTCAACAACGATGGTGTAATCGACGCAAAAGACCGTCAGTACATCGGTTCCCCGGATCCTCTCTTCACCGTGAACTTCGCCAACACCCTGGCATGGAAGAACTTCAGCCTGTACTTCAACCTCCGTTGGGGACAGGGTGACAAGACCCACTTCATCTGGCTCGATCCCTATGCATTCAACCCGAACATGGGAGGTGGTGCCCAGCTCGCACGCGTAAAGCCTTGGACCAAGGATAATCCTTCCCAGACCTTCGCCCGTTACGGATACACCAACACCATGGATTACCAGTACTGGAACAGCCGTACCTACCTGAAGTTGAAAGACCTTGTCTTCTCCTACACTGTCCCGGCCACTCTGATCAAGCGTTCCGGCATCAGCAACCTCCGTTGCTATGTTGCAGCCACCGACTTGATTACCCTTACCAACTGGTCCGGTATCGATCCTGAAACCGGCGGTACCATTGCAGCAGGAGCGAGCTCAAGCCGCTTCGGCAGCAACGGAGCCTACAAGACGGTCACCTTCGGTGTCAACCTTACCTTCTCGAAATAAGGTCCGTCAAACAATTTAATATATGATAGATATGAAAAAATACATATTCATCCTTCTGGCGCTTGTTCTCGCCGTTTCCTGCAACGACGAAGCCTTCCTTGAAGAGAAGACTTACAACGACGACACCAGCAGTTTCTTCAAGAACCAGCAGTCCATCGAGATTGCCCTTGCCTCCGCTTATTCCAACATCCAGTACATGGTGTTCGGAAACCAGCGTGGTGGTTCTGAGCACAACTGGATGCTCTTCGGTATGGGTCTTGACACCTTCGCACCTACCGGTGGCAACACCCACTTCTCCAACTGGTCTACCCTGACTTCGGACAGTGGTTATGCCCGTCACTATGGTGACTATATGTACAAACTCGCCAACCGTGCCAATACTGTTGTCGATATGATTGACGAGCATCCTGAGATCGAGTATCAGGGAGCCAATGTCAAGGAGAATCTCCGTGCTGAGGCCGTGTTCCTCCGCGCTTGGGCCTACCGCGTCCTCGCCGGCATGTTCGGAAGCTTTGTGTATGCCGATCATATGACCACTGAGGCCACATACGGCTATGAGATGATATCCCGCGAAGAAGGTTGGGAGCGTCTTGCCGAAGACTTCGAGTATGCAGAGCAGAACCTCCCTGCAAAGGCCCGTCTGATGGGAACCGTCACCAAGGCAGCCGCTGCCCACTACCTTTCCGAAATCTACCTTTCCCTTGGTAGGTTTGCAGATGCCGAGGCTGCTGCCAGCCGCGTCATCAACGGACAGGATGGCGACTACCACATCATGACCACCCGTTTCGGAAACCGCAAGGACCAGGCTGTCGACCGCTATGGCAACTCCCTCGCAGCTCCTCAGGGCGCTTATTGGGACCTCTTCCGTTCATCAGCAATGACTGACGGAAAGTTTGCCAGCGATTCCAACCCTAACGATCCTGAGAACAAGGAGGCGATCTGGGTAGCCCAGATCGACTACACTCCCGGTGTTGACAACTGGCCTCTCGGAGGTTCAGGTGACTCCTGGTGGCGTATGCACGTTCCCGTTCTCGAGTCTACCTGGGCTCCTTGGATCCCTATGGGCGGAAAGAATGGTACCCGTGTCAATAAGGATGGTGAAAAATTCTATGTATTCACAGCTGACGCCACCTGCTTCCCTGAGGGCGTAAAACCTTCAGGTGCAGGAACTCCTGCTTCAGATATTCCTGAGGCTCAGGGCCGTATGCTTGCTTACAACCTTTCCACCCGTATGGATTCCCTGGCCTGCCGTGCACAGGGTAACGGTGCTGCTACCTCCCTCGGTCTCCTGGCATCCGAATTCGTGGTACGCCCTGCAGGCGATATCCTCGGTTCATATTGGGACGATCCTAACGACTTCCGTGGAAGCGAGATCATGATCCAGCGTGATTACTTCACTCCTTCCGGAAAGAAGTGGTCCGTGGTCAAGCAGGAAATCAAGGACAGGATTGCCGCCCATCCCGGTGACAATGCTTATGTCCTTGCTGCTTCTGATACTACCAATATCACTCCTCGCTATTGGAAGTTCTCCGATGACAAGCACATCATTGACAACAACAACTGCTACTACGATACCGACTGGTACATGATCCGTCTTGCAGAGACCTACCTGCTTCGCGCAGAGGCACGTCTTGCACAGGGTAACAAGTCCGGAGCAGCGGAAGATATCAACGTCCTCCGCAGCCGTGCAGGCGCAAGGCCTTGCTCCGCAGCCGATATCGACATCGACTACATCCTCGATGAGCGTGTCCGTGAGCTCTTCGGTGAGGAGCAGCGCTGGGTAACCCTCAGCCGTCTGTCCTGCAACCCGAAGGCTACTTATGTTCTGGACAAGTATCCTACCCAGGATGCCACTACTTCGAACACCCTGTACGAGCGCACCCGCAAGTACGGTTACGGATATGAGAACGAGGATCGCGGCCGTGAGGCTTACACCGACGCTATGGGCAATACCCGCCACCGTCCGAACATCAAGCCTTACAACTACGTACTTCCTATTCCTATCCAGATCATCCAGTCCAACAAGGATGTGGAGATTCCTCAGAATCCTGGATACGGCAAATAATGGTTTGATGCCTTTTCCAAGGGTCGGTTCCACGAAGGGGACCGACCCTTTTTTAAGACCTTCGAATATCCTGTAATGAAATGATAATCAAGAATATCTCATATTATTTCTACTTTATTGCCTTGATTCTTTTGGCTTCGTGCTCATCCTCTCCTGAAGGACTCGGGAAAATGGCCATGAAAAGGCTGCCTGATGCTCTGGAAAAGGCGATGGAAGATCAGATGTCCGTCAAGGGAGGCGCCAGGATACAATCCCCGGAAATCATTTTCGATTGCGACAGCCTGTGTATAATCCATTTCCAGGCGGTGGCAAAGGATCCTTCCGGCAAGGAATACAGTTTCCCTGTCCGTTATGTCTTTGTCCGCGATGCATTCATGAGTGCTGCCGAGGGCCATCCTGTCTATTCAGAATTGGTGACAGGAAGTCCTACGATGGATAGCAGCGAGGTGGAAAAACTAAAGGAGTATTGCCGCGAGCACAGTGATGAACTCTATGTCCATTACGCCGGGGCGGCGAATCCTATCCCTTGAAAGCTCTCCTGACGGGCTTGCGGGACATCTCGAAGTGGAGGGTCGCTCCGTCCTTGATGTCCTCGTAATTGATGAAAGGATGGTCGAGTTTCTTTCCGTTGAGGTATGCGGCCTTGATATAGACGGCATCCTCGCTCCAGCCCTTGGTGGTCATCTTGACTGTCTTTCCGTTTGAAAGCGTGACAGTCATTCCGGGAACGCAGGGGGAGCCGATATAATACCAGTCTGCTCCGGGGCAGAAAGGATAGAATCCGAGGCAGTTGAACAGGTACCAGGCGCTCATCTGGCCGCAATCGTCATTGCCGCTCAGTGAGCCGGGCTCGTTGCCGTAGTAGTTCTTCGCAACATAGCGGACCCATTTCTGGCAGTTCCAGGGTTCCCCGAAATAATCATAAAGGTAAGCTACATGGTGGCATGGCTCGTTGCCGTGCCAGTAACCTCCTATGCGGCCCCAGATGTCGTGGGCGCCGGGGATGACTTCCGGAAGCTCGATCGTGAAGAGTTCGTCGAGATATTTCTTCAACCTGTCGCGTCCCGCCAGCTGGACATAACCGTCCATGTCGTGGAAGACGCTCCAGGTGTATTGCATGGTGAATCCTTCAGTGATGTCTCCCCAACCGTTGACGGAGCCGGGGCCCTGATAGGCTATCGGGGCGAATGGAGTACGCCATTCTCCCTTTGAATCCCTGCCCCTCATATAGCCGGTCTCCGGGTCGACCAGGTTCTTGTAGTTCATCGACCGGTTGAGGAAGAACTGATAGTCCTTCTCATGTCCCAACTTCTTCGCGACCTGGGCGATGCACCAGTCGTCGTAGGCATATTCAAGGGTCTTGGAAACGCTTTCCTTCTCTAGGTCGAAGGGAACATAGCCGAGGGAGGTATACTCGGGGATGCAGTCATAGTGGGCGTTGGTGGCCGTAGTCTTCATCGCCTGGAAGGCTCTCTCGTAATCGAATCCGGGAACATCCTTGAGGATCATGTCGGCAAGGATGGAGCAGGAGTGGAAACCTATCATGCACCAGGTTTCGCCGCCGTAGAACGACCAGTAGGGGAGCATCCGCTCGGCGCTCTTGTCATAGTGGGCGAGCATCGAATTGGCTATGTCGGCCTGCAGGGGACGGTTAACCAGGTTCATCAGAGGCTCGAACGCCCTGAAGGTGTCCCAGAAGGAGAAGGTCGTCACATTGGTGAAGCCTTCGGCCTTGCCGATGGTGCCGTCGTGCTCACGGAACCTTCCGTCGGCGTCCTGGAATAGGAAAGGATGCTGCATGGTGCGGTACACGCTGGTGTAGAATGTCTCCCTGAGAACCTTGTCGTCAGTGTCCAATGAATATGTTCCCAGAGCCTTCTCCCAGGTGTTCTCTGCCTCAGCCAGGACGGTATTGAAGTCCTTTCCGTCCAGTTCCTTCAGGTTCAGCAACGCCCCGTCCGTCCCGACTCCAGAGATGGCTACCTTGACTTGCACTTGGAACTGTTGCCGGTCGGACGCCTCGCTCCGCTCGGCCCCACCGTTCGCCTTGCTCACGGTCCCCCCTCTTACAGTGCCGAGGGTGGCATGGTCCTCCCCGGCAACAGTTCCAACTGCCGCAAATTCTTTGCGTGCAGCAAAAGGCGACGACTGGCCGTCGAAGCGGACTATGACCTTGAGTTTGCGGCCCCAGGCTTCGAGGGAACTGCGGAACCGCTTTGTGTTGTATATTACAGGCTCGCCTTCCTGGAGGATCGTGAAATCCTTGACCGGCTCGGAGAAGCGGGCGGCGAAATATACGTGGCGGCTAGGATTCCAGCCTTTGACCAGCTTGCTGCCTATGATGGTATGGTCATCGAGAAGACGGACGTCGGACCATTCACAGTTCCAGTACAGGGTGTGGTCTAGATCTATCATCACGGTCGCATTCTCCTTGTCCGGATAGGTGAACCTGAACATTCCCGAACGCATCGCGGCTGTCATCTCAGCCTTTACACCGCTGTCCAGCATCAGGCAGTAATACCCGGGATGTGCGCTCTCCTTCCCGTGGTCAAGCGCAGAAGGCTTCGGGTCCTGGCTTGTTCCCGGCAGGAACAGGAAATCACCCAGATCAGGGATTCCAGTACCGCTCAGGTGTGTCAGACTGAATCCCTGGACGGTCGGTTTGGAATATTTGTATCCTGCGGCGCAGTCATAGTCCTTGTCGTCGCAGTCCGGGCTGATCTGGATCCCGCCGTAAGGTAGCTGCGGTCCCGGATACACGTTCCCGAACCCGTCCGTCCCCACGAACACATTCACGTCGTGGATAAGCTTTTTGTTATCATTGGAAGCAAATGATAATGAAGTGGTTAAGAGAATAAGGGCCGAAACGGCGAGACCTTTAAGAATATTCATAGCGAGATTGTTTACTTTTCACAAAGATAATGATAGAAAGAAAAAATACCTATATTTGAAAAAATGGTAATACTATGAACAAACTTGCTGAAAAAACGAAGAATCATGTAGAGGTTATTGACGGAAAAGTCAAGACCGTATATGATGACATTACCCTCTCCAGAGGATGGCTTCCACTTGAAGAAGCGAAACAGTTAACTACTGACTACATGAATGCGTTGAAGGATACTGTGTTGAGAGATGAAAACGGTAGTCGACTTAACAGTCTATGAGAGGATTCTTGAAGTCTATTCCAGGGTCGCTTTAGCCCATTCTAACACTTTTGATTTTTTTGACACAAGTCATCAGTCCTTCAAGGTTTATGAGGATTTGATTGATTTATGCAATCATTTCACATTGCCCCGAGTTCCTCGAATTGCGAATTGGAAGAAAATGGGTTACATGGAACTTTTTTCAAAAACAACAGGATGGTGCTTCGGCTACACCATTGATATAATCGATGGTGAGCCGATGCGTCATATCCGGGTATGTGAAAAGTCGGAAAAAATCCGTTAGGAAAACTATTTCCCGGTCATCGAGTAGGGCTTGTCGGCGGGTTTCTGGCCGCGGGCCTTGTTGGGTTTGGAGGCCATGTCGAATTCCAGGACACCGCCGGCCAGGAGGTCGGCATGGGTGAGGTAGAGCTTGGAATAATCCTTACCGTTCAGAAGCACCTTCTTGACATAGCGGTTCTTGTCACTGACCTTCGGGGCCTTGACTGTCAACGATTTCCCATTGGGCAGCTGTATCGAGACCTCCTTGAAGAACGGTGCGCCGATCACGTACTGGTCGCTTCCGGGGCATACGGGGTAGAAGCCCAGGACGCCGAATATGTACCAGGCGCTCATCTGGCCGCAGTCGTCATTGCCTCCCAGGCCGCGGATCTCGGGTCTGTACATCCTGTTGATGATCTCCCTCATCCAGTACTGGGTCTTCCACGGCTGTGATGTCCAGGCATATAGATAAGGAATATGGTGACTCGGCTCGTTGCCGTGGACATAGCCGCCGATCAGGCAGTCCTTCGTGATGTCCTCGTTGTCCGCGTATGCATATTCGGGAAGGTCGTTGTAGAAGAGTTCGTCAAGGGCGGATATGAACTTCTTCTCTCCACCCATGAGCGCCATGGCTCCGTAGACATCCTGGGGAACGTGGAAGGTGAAATTCAGCGAATTGCCTTCGATGAAGCCTTCTCCAACCGTCTGCATGATGTCGAAGTCTTTCTTGAAGGTCCCGTCCGTGTTCTTCGGCCGGCAGAAGCCGAGATCCGTGTCGAATACATTTCGGTAGTACAACGCCCTGGGGGCATATTCCTTCGCAACGGCATCGTTGCCCAGGAGCCTGGCGGTATTCCAGACGGTCCAGTCGTCGTATGAATATTCAAGGGTGTTGCTGGCAGCTGTTGAGATCTTGTCGTAAGGGACATAGCCCAGCTTCATATAGTCGCCGAGGCCGCAGTACCATTCCTGCCTGGAAGTCGTGACCATCGCCTCAAGCGCCCTGGCCTTGTCGATGTCGAGCCCCTTGGCGATTGCGTCAGCGAGCACCGGTACGGCATGGTAGCCGCTCATGCACCAGTTCTCGTTGGCCATATGGCTCCATACCGGAAGCATGTGCAGGACATTCTGGTCGTAGTGGGCAAGCATCGACTGCACCATGTCGCGGTCCCTGTCGGGCTTGAACAGGGCAAGGAAGGGATGCTCGGCACGGTAGGTGTCCCAAAGGGAGAATACGGTGTAATTGGTGAACCCTTCAGCACGGTGGATTTCGTGGTCGAGACCGCGATAGGAACCGTCCACGTCCATATAGACAGACGGATTGATCATCGTGTGGTATAGGGACGTATAGAACATCTTCTTTTCAGCTTCCGTTCCTTCTATCTCCATCTGTGACAGCTCTTTTTCCCATGCTTTTCCCGCGGCCGTTGCTATCTGGTCGAAGGTCCTGCCTTCAGCCTCAGCCTTGAGGTTTTTCATCGCTCCGGTGGTTCCGGTTGAGGAGAGGGCGACCTTGACGGTGAGTTTCGGATCCTTTGAGGTAGCGAACCTGAACCACGCGACGAGCTTGCGCCCGGCCATCGCAGGGAAGTTCCGGCTTACGTCGAACTTGGCCCAGCCGCCCTTGTAATCGATCTTCTGGCGGTCGGTGTAGCCATATTCGGTGATTGGCTGGGAGAACTCGATTGCGAAATAGGTGTAGTTGGTCCTGGCCCATCCGTCAGTGATGCGGTAGCCGACGAGATGCGTGGGATCCTGAACCTGTACCTCCGCCCAGAGGGTCTTGCCGTCGTAGTCGTAGATACCGTGGATCAGGTCAAGGATTATGTGTCCGTCCGAGGGGTAGGTATATTCGTGGACTCCGACCCTGGTGGTGGCAGTAAGCCTGGCCTTGATGCCATAATCGGCCAGTGTGACTTCATAATAACCGGGACAGGCTTTTTCCGAGTCATGGCTGAAGCGGCTCCGGAAACCGCTGTCGGGGTTGTCCACGGTGCCGGGATTGAGCTTGACCGGTCCGATGGCCGGCATTATGAGTATGTCTCCGAGGTCGGAATGGCCGGTGCCGCTGAAATGCGTGTGGCTGAATCCGACAATGGTCGGGTCGGTATAGCGGTAGCCTGAGCAGGTCTCATAGACCATCGGCTGGTACTTGCCGTTCACGTTGTGGGGAATCGAGTCGGTGTCGGGGCTGAGCTGGACTCCGCCGAAAGGCACGCAGGCACCGGGGAATGTGTGACCCATGCCGTCGGTTCCTATGAACGGGTCGACATAACTTGTCTTGTTCTGAGCCGGCAACAGGAACGCCGGAAGCACCAATGCTGCAGATAGCAGCAGCGTGATATGTAATTTATTCATCTATGATTGATTACTTATTTTATTCCGTATTTCCGAAGGATCTTCTTGACGGGCTTTTCGATGGACTGGGCCCAGAGCTGGTAGCCGCGGTCGGAAGGATGGGTTCCGTCCTGGGTGGTTTCGTGGTCCTTGGCGGAAGCGCTGGGATATATGTAATAAACATCCTTGTACTTCTTGCAGGCAATCTTCATCAGGCTGTCGGCCACCGCTATCCTGTCGGCTTCAGCCTTATCCCTGTTCTTGTCGAAATTACGCCATTCCCTGTAGATGGTTCTCTGGAAGATCAACGGCTTGCCGGGATGGGCGGCCTGGACCTTTTCGATGAAGGGGAACAGGCGTTCCTCAATCTGCTCGATTGAAGGATTCGAGAAAGGATCAAAAATGAAGGCGTCCACTTCGGCTGCTGCCAGCACATCTGCGAAATAGCTCTGGAGTTTGCAGTTTCCACTGCATCCAAGGCTGAGAAGCTGAAGTCCGGTGTCTCTGGAGAATATCGCCGGGTAAGCCATTCCGGCACGGCTGGTCGAGATACCGTGGGTGAAGCTGGACCCGAATATACCGATCCTGTAACGGAAAGGGTTCGGGATGGCCTCGAGGACGGAACCTTCATTGACTCCTATCTTGACTGAATACTCCTCGCTGAGAATCGGAAGATACAGAAGGCATTCCTTCATCGTCCCGTCCATGTTCGAGATGACGTTGAACGGCTTTTTCAAGTCGCCGGGAACTCCTGCTCCGGCCCAGATCCATTTGCCGTCCTTCTTGATGTACAAGTCATAACCCCTTGCAGAGAAACCTCCGGTGTTGTTGGGATAACCGACATCGCCGTATTCTGTAAGGATTGAGATGTTTTTGGCGTTTGTCCTGAAGGCTACGCCTATTCCGGCGGAATTCCGGACCTGGTTGTTCTCGCTGGTCGTGAAACCCTTGAATTTGACCGTGTCCACCCTGTGGTAGGGATTCGGGGTGTCCATCAGTTTGCCCGTGAGGGTCAGGTCACTGGCTTCAGTGTAAACGATTTTTGGAGTGGTAGGCGTCTGGGCGCCCATCAGGAATGAGATTCCTGCCAGGATAAGGGAGAATAGTATTCGTTTCATCGTGATAAGGGACTTGCTTCACAAATGTACGATTTTCGCGGAATAATATGAATAATACTTAACTTTGTCTATCATGAGAATTAGATTGTTGACCCTATTGGCTGCTGTTGCGGGAATCGCTGTCGCAGCGGTTTCGTGCAAAGAGGACCGCGTGGTCCTGTCGCTGGGTGTCGTCAGTGACGTGCACATCAACACGGGGGTTCCTATGACCTCTGAAAAGTGGACTTCGGCCCTTAATCAACTGGTGGCAAAGGCTGCGGAGAATGACGCCGACGGACTCGACGGAGTCCTGGTCGCCGGAGACTTGATCGACTATCCGAGCGAGCGTTTCCTCGGCGAGTTCAAGAGGGTTTACGAGTCTGTCCTGGATCCCGTCAAGGTGCCTCTCATCTATACCGTAGGCAATCACGATGTCCCGAAATACAGGTGGGACTCGACCATGGTCTCGGATGCTTCCTATATCCGTAAACTTCTGGGGGATAATTATTTCCTTAAAGATGTTGACAAGGTTTCCGGAGAAGGGCTGGAGTGCAGGCACTGCGAGGTAGGCGGTTATGACGTGATCGCCATATCTCCAGACGGGACCGGCCCGGTGGTGTACAACCCCGAAGCCCTCGAATGGCTGGATTCTACATTGTCAAAGATCACCTCTAAGAGACCGCACCGTTACGTTATATTGATCACCCATCCGATGCTGTACAACACGGTATACGGCAGCCTGCTCGGTGAGGCGGACGGCATCTGGAAGTCATCCCATCCGGGTTACTGGGCTACCCGTGAGATTCCGGAGATACTCTCGAAATATCCCCAGGTCGTAGCCTTCGGAGGCCACCTGCATTTCCCTCTCAACGATCCCAGGAGCGTCTGGCAAGGGAGTTTCACGGCCCTTGGCTGCGGTTCGGTGCGCTACATGGCTCTCGAGGCCGGAAACTATGAATATATGGCCGGCCAGACGGTGATGAAGGACAAGGATGAGTTCTCCCAGGGTAACCTTGTACAGTTCGACAGGAAGGGCAACATGAGGATACTGAGGATGGATTTCTACAATGGCGCGGTGATAGGGGAACCGCTTGTGATGCGCCGTCCTTCGAAGAGTGGAAAGCATCTCATGAAATATTCATTCGATGCCAGGCAAGAAGTGAATGCAGCCCCCTCGCTGTCCTCGATGGATATCGCCGTCCTACCGGCAACCGATTCCACGGGACGCAGCGTCTCGGTATCGTTCGCTTCAGGCACCGACGATGAATTCGTCCACCATTACGAGGTGTCCATTTCCGTTGATGGCAGGACACTTGCAACCAAGAAGATACTCGCGGATTTCTACAAGTATCCGGACCCGTCGATGATGAAGCCCTCCTGGGACGTCACTTTCAGTGCGGAAGACCTTGCTGAAGCACCTGAAGAAGGGAAATGTACCGTGACTCTCAAGGCGTTCGACTCTTGGGACGCGACCGCCGAACCGCTTGTAAAGGAAGTTGAATTATGAAGTTGAATTATAGAAAACGATAACGATATGAAATTCATCAGCTGGAATGTCAACGGCCTCAGGGCCTGCGCGGGTAAGGGCGATTTCGACAAGGCGTTCAACGCCCTTGACGCCGATTTCTTCTGCCTGCAGGAAACCAAGATGCAACCCGGTCAGCTCGATCTCGAGTACCTTGGCTATACCTCTTTTTGGAACTCGGCGGAGAAGAAGGGTTATTCGGGCACGGCTATATATTCAAAGCACCAGCCGTTGTCGGTTACTTACGGAATCGGGGTTGAGGAGCATGACCGCGAGGGCAGGGTCATCACCCTCGAAATGCCGGAATTCTTCCTGGTCTGCGTGTACACCCCCAATTCCCAGGACGGCCTCAAGCGCCTGGACTACAGGATGACGTGGGACGATGCCTTCCGTGAATATGTTCTCGGACTCAAGGCTCGCAAAGGTGTGGTCATCTGCGGCGACATGAACGTCGCCCACGAGGAGATCGATATCAAGAATCCCAAGGCGAACCGCCGCAATGCCGGATTCACCGACGAGGAAAGGCAGAAGTTCTCGGAACTCCTCGAGGCGGGATTCGTGGATACCTGGAGGTCACAGCACCCGGACGAGGTCAAATACTCCTGGTGGTCCTACCGTTTCAGGGCAAGGGAGAACAACGCGGGATGGCGAATAGACTATTTCGTAGTGTCAGAGGATCTTAAGGATCGGATAGCTTTTACGGACATCCATAATGAGATTTTCGGGTCGGACCACTGTCCGGTCGAACTCGGTCTCTTCTTTTGATAATTGAAGTTTTCATCGTATATTAGCAAACTGCATAGTAGCGAAAATTAATAACAGAACGATACCAGATGAAAATCCAGAAACTTTTATTCAGTTTCCTCGCAGCCTGCGTCATTGTGGCCGGCTGTCAGGAAGAAGAACCTATGCCGACCATTCCGTCGCTCAGCGTAGGGCAGTCAGAGATTTCCTTCGATAAAGGAGGCGGTACTACGACCCTGACGGTCACGTCCAACCGCCCTTGGAGCATCTCCACGGATGCCGACTGGCTGGCATTCAATCCTTCAGAAGGCACAGCTTCGGACGCTCCGGTAAATGTCACGGTCACAGCCCTCGGGAACGCCGCTTCAGACCGCGTGTCTTCTTTCAAGGTCAAGACCGATTTCGACTACAAGACAATAGTCGTAACCCAGCCGGGAGAAAAGGGCGTGGATCCTACCCAGACTGCGACCGGCGAGGGAACGGCAGATGATCCTTACAATGTCATCGCTGCCCTGGAAAAGGCAAAAACCCTTGTCCCTTACAATAACGGAGATGACTATAATACCGAGAACTCCGCTACTGTCTACACCATGGGTAAGGTTGTCTCGGTCGAGATCGATCCCAGTTATGGAAACGCTACTTACTATATCTCCGCTGACGGCACTGCAAATACACAGCTGGAGGTGTATAGGGGCAAGTATCTTGGAGGAGCCAATTTCCTGACCAAGGACCAGCTCAAGGTTGGAGACGAGGTCGTCGTGTATGGAACCATTGTCAATTTCAAGGGCAACACTCCTGAATATACCGCCGGGAGCATGTTGATTTCCATAAATGGCAATACGAAGCCCGATGAGATCGATTATACCAAGTTCGAACTTGTTTCCGTCAAGGCATTCATCGACAAGGCGGACAAGGTCAACTTCTTCAGGCTCAAGGGAACCGTCAGCCGGTTCAACAAGCAGTATTGCAGCTTCGACCTGACAGACGACAGCGGAACCATCTATGTCTACAACGTATCCAACAAGGATGAATGGAGTGACAAGATTTCCAACGGAGGCACTGTGGAACTTGCCGGTCTTTACACCTACTACGAGAAGAATGATCAGCACGAGGTCGTAAGTGCCAACATCATTTCCTTCGAATCCGGTTCGGGCGGAGACCACAGTGATGCGGAAGCAGCCACGGTTGCTGAATTCATCAATACTGCCAATACGAATATGTATTTCAAGCTTACCGGAACGGTCAGCAAGTTCAATGCACAGTACTGCAGCTTCGACCTTACCGATGCCAGCGGCACTATCTATGTCTACAGCGTGGACAACAAGGCGGAATGGAGCAGCAAGATTTCCAACGGCGGTACCGTAACCCTTGCCGGCAAGTATGCATTCTATCAGGCCAAGGAGCAGCACGAGGTCGTCGAGGCACAGATCCTTTCCTTCGAGCCGGGTTCCGGCGGAGGAGACCAGAGTGATGCCGAAGCGGCTACTGTCGCCGAATTCATAAATACGGCCAACCCGGACAAGTTCTTCAAGCTTACCGGAACGGTCAGCAAGTTCAATGCCCAGTATTGCAGCTTCGACCTTACCGATGCCAGCGGCACTATCTATGTCTACAGTGTCGCCAATAAGGCGGACTGGAGCAGCAAGATTTCCAACGGTGGTACCGTCACCCTTGCCGGCAAGTATGCATTCTATCAGGCCAAGGAGCAGCATGAGGTAGTCGAGGCCCAGATCCTTTCCTTCGAAGGTGAAGGCGGCGGACAAGGCGGCGACAGTACCCCGAAGGGTACCGGAACCCTTGCGGATCCTTACAATCCTGCCGCTGCGGCTGCTGCGGTCAAGGACCTGACCTGGACGTCCAACCAGGATTACCAGACCACGGATGTCGTCTACGTGAAGGGCAAGATTGCCAGCATCGCCAACAACGGAACCTTCACAGGTGGGGGCACCTATGGTAATGCATCATTCTATATTTCGGAAGACGGATCAAGCGAGGGCACATTCTATGTTTTCCGTACGCTCTATCTCGGCAACAAGAAATACGAGTCCGGCCAGACCGATATCAAGGTCGGTGACGAGGTAGTCATCTGCGGCAAGCTGATGAACTATCACGGCAATACTCCGGAGACCGAAGCCGGAAGCAGCTACCTCTATTCCCTCAACGGCAAGACCGATGGCGGAGAAGGCGGCGGTGACGGACAGTCTGCCGGCGGTGGCAGCGTCGTAACCGGCAATGTGGAAACAATTACTTTTGCTAATTGTGGCTTAGAGAATTCGGTTCAGTATCCGACCATCAAGGGAAAGAAAGTAAAAATCACCTTTGGTGATGGTAATAATGATGGCAAGTATTACAGCATTGGAACAGGAATCCGAATCTATAAAAATGGTTATGTTCAAATAACCTCTGAAAAGAACATCTCCAAAATAGTATTTACGTTCGACGAGAATAAGGATTCAAGTGGTAATTTGACATATCCAAACTCTGATTGCTCCGTTAATGTTGGTACTGTGGCTGTTAATGAAGCTGTTGTCACGTGGACTGGTTCTGACAAAACAGTCAAAATGACTCGCGGTGCCGGGAACGGCCACTGGCGTCTCCAGAAAGTTGAGGTAACATTGGCTGAATAATCAAGGAATAAATTATGAAGGGATTCCGGTCCATACAGGAAGTTGTCCGTACGCTGGCAGTGCTGGTAGCGCTGTCGGCGGCGGTCTTTTCCTGCAAAGAACCTCAGAAAGAGGAACCGGTACTCCCTCCTTCCGTCAGCATCAAGACCCAGACCGTCGACGGTGAACCCGGAAGCCAGTTCATCACCGTGACTGCAACCGGAAACTGGACGATCTCCACTTCAGCGACGTGGCTGACCGTCAGCCCTTCGAGCGGCAGCGGGAACAACAACATGGTGGTTCTCAGTTACACGGAGAATACCGATGCCGTCAGGAATGCCACGGTTACCGTTTCCGGTATGGGCGGTACCGCTTCGGCAAGCCTGACCCAGAACAAACTGGTGGTTCCTGCTCCGGAGAACGAGAGAGGATATGGCTCCAATACGGCCAATGTCACCTGGCTTGAGATTCCCGAGACTTTCGAAAAGGACGGCCTGGAGTTCTTCACCCACAGCATGACAGTCGGGTCCACCAAGACACGCAATTATTCCTTCTACTGGGATTACGATAACCTGGTTGCACCTTGGGTCGCATATCCCCTGTGCGACTGGAACATAGGCCGCGGGAACCGTTCCGATGCCTGGGGACTTGATCCCTTGCTCCCTCACACTGGCCAGCCGGTCCTTGTCAACGGGTCTTACAGAGGAGGAGGCTTTTCCAGAGGCCACCAGATTCCATCGGCCGACAGGGTTGTCAACAGATTGGCCAATGTCCAGACCTTTTACGGTACGAACATGACCCCACAGAACTACAATTTCAATGGTGGTATCTGGGCCAACCTGGAGGAAAAGGTTCGTGCATGGGCCAGGAAGACTGGGGCGACAGCCGGCACAGACACCTTGTACGTCGTTACGGGATGTTTTGTCGGTAATAATCCAAGGAAGGTATATGACAATGAATACCATGGGTATGTCACACTCGAGGAATTGGACAATAAGAGCGTTTTCATAGACCATAATTCCGTTTCCGTGGCCGTCCCTGAGTACTATTTCAAAGCCCTGCTCCGCTACAAGGACAACGAGGCGGTTGGTCACAAGGGTTTCATGGGGTGCGCGTTCTGGTTCGAGAATGCTGACAAGTACGGCTCAAAGATTTCCAAGGAGATGTCGATGTCCCTCTCCAAACTTGAGGAAAAACTTGGTTACAAGCTGTTCGTGAACCTTGAGCAGAAGGTCGGGGCCGAAACATACAAACAGATAAAAGAAGAAGATCCCGCCACCGTCACCTGGTGGTGGCAATAACAGATAACCGATAACCGATGAGAAGATTCTACCGCATTTCGCTGGCCTTGGCTGCCTTGCTGATCCTTGCCCCTATGGGCTGGGCCCAGAGAGTGCAGAAAAGCCATGTCATTGGGTTCTACAATCTCGAGAACCTGTTCGACACATATCATGACGAAGGCAAGAACGACTATGAGTACCTGCCTGACGGAGCCAACCAGTGGACCGAGGTGAAGTATCGCAAGAAACTTCACAACATGGCCGAGGTCATCCGGGCGATGAAGGATGACAACAAGGTCTATCACACTATACTTGGTGTGAGCGAGATCGAGAACAGGAACGTCCTCGAAGAACTGGTGTCCCAGCCCGAGATCGCGGACGCCAACTTCCAGATAGTCCATTACGACGGTCCCGACAGGCGCGGAGTCGACTGCGCCCTGCTATACCGTCCGGACCAGTTCACATTGCTGGAGAGCCGGTCCATCCCGTTCACCTTCGATTCGCAGAACATCGTATTCGACATGGATTCCCTGTCCATGGCGGATTTCCGGACGAGGGATATCCTCGAGGTCCGCGGTACTATCGACGGTGAGATGTTCGCCTTCTATGTGACCCACCTTCCTTCCAGGATCGGTGGCAAGAGCGGTTTCCTACGCAGCCGCGGGGCGGAGATCATCTACGAGAACGCGATGAAGCTCATGAAGCAGTACCCTGGCATCAAGATCGCGGTCATGGGTGACATGAACGACAATCCTTTCGATGAGAGCATGGTGACATATCTCCATGGCAAGGAGACTCCCGAGGAGGTCGGAGAGGAGGATTTCTTCGATCCCTTCCTTTCCATGATCAAGGCAGGCTTCGGTTCGCTTGCATACCAGGGAGTCTGGTGCATATTCGACATCATCATGGTCAACAACAACCTTCTCAATCCCGCCAGGGGCACATTCGGGATCAAGCCGATCGTCAACAGGAAGTTTTATGGAAGGGTTTTCCAGCAGCCTTTCATGACACAGCAGGAAGGCCAGTACAAGGGTACTCCCAAGAGGACCTCGTCCAATGGAGCTTTCATCAACGGATACAGTGACCATTATCCTACCTACATAGTAATATCCAAGTAACATGAATATAACCAAGAAACTAGTCGCGGCCCTGGCCGCCGGTCTGCTGGGCATGGCCCTTTACGCCCAGGTTCCGACCGGAGGAGTCAAGGGAACTGTCATCAACAGGGTTTCCAGGGATCCGATCGATGGCGCCAGCCTTATGCTCAAGGCCGGATCCAGGGAGATCGGGACTGTGCAGTCCGACAGTCAGGGTAACTTCCTGATCCAGGAGTTGCCAGACGGTATGTACGACCTGTTGATCGAGGCGCCGGGATTCCTTCCCACCACCGTCAACGTGACCGTCAACGACGGGTACGTAAAGAACATGTACAACCTCAGCCTTTCACCCTCTGTCCTCAACGACGGGGTGGATGATTCGGTATTCGGAGAGTTTGACCTGGACGGAGCCGGCTACGAGGACACGCCTACTATCCTCTATGACCAGAACGACGTGTTCAACAACGCCGCCAGTTACAATTTCAGCGCGGTCCGTTTCAGGGCACGTGGATACGTCAGCGAGTCACAGGATGTATATGTCGCAGGTGTCAAGATGAACGATGCACTTACCGGTTATTCGCCGTATTCCCTCTGGAGCGGCCTGAACGAAGCGACCCGTGCGAAGTCATCCGTGATAGGCTCCGAGATATCCCCTTATGGGATCGGCGGTTACAACGGACTTACGAATATCTATGCGACACCCAACCAGGTCCGTCCCGGAACCCGGTTCAGCGTCCTGACGAACAGCGCCCTCTACCGTCTCCGCCTGATGGGAACATATGCACAGCCTGAGAACGACAAGGGTTGGTCCTATGCCTTCAGCGCTTCGGCCCGTCTGGGAGGAAACGACTGGGTACAAGGAGTTTACTACAGGAATTTCGCATACTATCTGGGTATTGAGAAAAACTGGGGCGACGTCCATCGCCTTGCCCTGGTGACCTTCGGAGCTCCCGGTCAGCGCGGTGCCCAGAACGCTTCCACGCAGGAGGTATATGACCTCGTCGGAGACAACATGTACAACTCCAACTGGGGCTACCAGAACGGAAAGGTCAGGAATACAAGGAACAGGATAACCTTCGAGCCCATCACGTTCCTGAAGTACGACTTCACTCCTTCGAAGAAGTTCGAGGGTTCGGCCACCCTCCTTTTCAGGACCGGAAAGAACGGCTACACTGCCCTCGACTGGTATGACGCCCAGGATCCAAGGCCGGATTACTACCGCAATCTTCCGAGCTATTTCTACATGGCCAATGAGGATTACAACCGTCTCAATCCCCAGAAGGCTGCCTGGGCACGCGAGGCCTGGCAGACAAACCAGGCGTCTACAACCCATGTCGATTGGGACAGGCTCTATTCGGTAAACCGCAATTCCGCGGATGGCCGTGCCAAGTATGCACTGGAAGAGAGGCACGTGGACCAGAATGACCTGAATCTGGCCATGAGTGTAAAATGGCGTCCGAAGACAAGCATCATCCTGTCAGGCGGATTCAATGCCAAGGTCAACAGGACGGAATATTACAAGTCCATGAACGACCTGCTTGGTGCCGACTATTTCCTCGATGTGGACCAGTTCGCTGAAAGGGACTATGCTTCTGAAATCAAGATCCAGAATGACCTCGACTATTACCTCACCCACGGCGAGGCCCGCAAGATCAAGGTGGGTGACAAATACGGTTACGACTACTACGCCTATCTGACGAAAGGAGAGGCCTGGGCTTCAGGCAAGTTCGAATTCGGCGGGCTGGACGTGACAGTGGGAGGACGCCTGGGCACATATTCATTCTGGAGATACGGCCTTGTCAGGAAGGGCCTTTTCCCGGGGCTCGGTCCGGATGGACAGCCTATTTCGCAAGGCGGTGACATCTACACCACCTATGACCATAAGGGCAATCCCATAACTTCCAAGGGCAAGTCCGAGACGAGGTATGCAATGAATTATGCAGGAAAGATCAACCTGGCTTACTCCCTGACCGGAGGTCACAGGTTCTTCGCCAACCTGGGCTATTTCAGTGACCCCCCGTATTTCGACAAGTCTTTCGTGAACGCCAGGACAAGGAACCAGATGATCGATTTCCTGGGAAATGTCAAGTCGGTTTCCGGTGACGTGAACTACATGTACGCATCCAACGGATATAGCCTGCGCCTTACCGGTTTCTACACCAGTATTATCAACCAGACCGATGTGATGAGCGTGTATTACGACCTCAACAACTCCTTCGGTAACTTCGCGATGAGCGGTATCGACGAGAAGCACACCGGTGTCGAACTCGGTTTCGAGGTGCCCACTCCACTCAGCGGCCTTTCTCTTATCGGTGTTTTCACGGCCGGAGAGTATGTCTATACCTCGACGCCCCTGCTGACCGCCACGGTCGACAACAGCGCAGAGCCCATCTATGACGATGTCCCGGTTACTTACTGGAAGGCTACCCCGATGAGGGACGGCTCTACCCAGAAGCACTATGTGCCCAGCACGCCGCAGCTTGCCGCCAGCCTGGGTCTTTCATACTTCTACAATTATTGGTTTATCGATGCTGACGTGGACTATTTCGCCAATTCCTATCTGGATATGAGCCCTCTGAGCCGTACGGACCAGGCGGTGGCCGGACCGGACGGTGTCATCACTCCCGAAGAGGTGGAGGCGCTGACAAGGCAGGAAAAGTTCGATCCCGCATGGCTGGTGAACTTCAGCGTCGGCAAGTCCTGGTATTACAAGAGGAAATACCAGTACGGCTTCTCGCTCAACGCCAAGAATGTCCTGAACAAGACGAATGTAAAGACGGGAGGCTTTGAGCAGACCAGGATGGTGGACAACACGACCAGCAAGACCCGCTACTACAACTTCGATCCGAAGTATTTCTATATGCAGGGATTCAACTACATGCTGAACCTTTATTTCAGATTCTAAAACGGGAGGGAAGATCATGAAGAAGATATTATATCCGATAGCGATTATCCTTTCGTTCCTGGCCGTATCCTGCCAGGAATGGGAACCTGTACTCGGGAACCAGGGCGAACCTGCCGAACCTGCGCCCCAGGTTCTGACGGCCAATACGACCATCGCCCAGTTGAAAGCCTTGTATCAAGGCAAGCCTTACCACGTTGAGAAGGATCTCATCATAAGTGGCAAGGTCATCTCTTCCGATGCCTCGGGGAATATCTACCGTTCCCTGTACATCCAGGACGAAACTGGCGGAATCGAGGTGAAGATCGGCAACTCGAGTCTCTATAACGACTATCATCTCGGACAGACCCTGTATGTCAAATGCGAAGGACTGACGGTCGGCAACTATGGCGGTATGCTCCAGATCGGAATCGAGGATCCGACTGGGGAGTACGAGACGGCATACATCGATGTGAAAAGCATCATAAACACCCACGTATTCAAGGGGGAGAAAGGTTCTCCCGTAACTCCTCTGGTGGTTTCCGAGGACGAACTCAAGACCGCACTCAGGTCGAGCTACAAGAGCCCCTATTTCGGAAAACTCGTGACTTTGAAGGATCTTACCTATGGTGACGAAATATTCGTCCTTATCTATCTCGATCCCAACAAGGACAAGAAGGCCTCATCCAACCGCCTGTTCCTCTCGGATCAGCAGTGGGGAGTCGACACCTGGGCTTTCAGCGAGAAGCAGATGAAAAGATATGTCTTCTCGGGTGTCTGGGATTCCGCCAGGATAGGCAATTCCGGAGACTATAACTATGGCACCGTCCGGGAATCGATCAATACGATTTACAACAATGCGGCTGCTTATGCGGTCAGCCAGTATTTCAAGATGCCAAGCGGTACCGAAGTCCAGGTAAGGACCAGCGGTTATGCAAACTTCGCCGACCAGAAGATCGACCCTGCCATCCTGAGAGGTGCGAAGATCGACTTGACGGGAATCCTTACCAATTATAACGGAGCAGCCCAGTTCACCCTCATCGACCTGGGTGGGGTAAAGATCAAATAATAACGGACACAAATGAAAAAATCAATCCTGATTATCGGAACAATAGTGGCTATGACAGCATGCAGCCAACCCAAGAATCCATTCCTGACGGAATGGGACACCCCTTATGGCGTACCTCCTTTCGACAAGATAACCCTCGCCGACTACATCCCTGCGATCAAGGCAGGAATCGAGCAGCAGGAAAAGGAACTTCAGGAAATACTCGACAACGAGGAGGCTCCTTCTTTCCAGAATACCGTTGCCGCCTATGAGCTTTCGGGAGAGATCCTGGACAAGGTGACGGCCGTCCTTTTCAACCTGCAGGAGACGGAGGACAGCGATGAGATGGAGAAGGTGGCCGAGGAAGCCACAGAGCTCATCACTGCCCACAGTAACGAGATATCGATGAACAAGAAGTTCTTCGAAAGGGTCAAGGCTGTCTACGAGGCTGACCAGAGCGGACTTACAAGGGAGCAGCAGATGGTGCTGCAGAACCTGTACAAGAGCTTTACCCGCAACGGTGTCGCTCTGGACGATGCATCCCAGGAAAGGCTCAAGGAGATCAACCTTAAAGTGGCTGCATCCCAGCAGAAGTTCGGCAACAACCTCCTGGCTGAGAACAACGCCTTCAAGGACAAGTTCGGGATTCCCGTATCATCCTATACGTCCGAGATTACGACCTGCGAGGACCGCGGACGCCGCGAGGAATTGTTCAAGGCATATTCATCCAGGGGCAACAACGGCAATGAATATGACAACAAGGCACTCTGCCTCGAGATCCTGAAACTCCGCGCCGAGAAGGCCCGGATGCTCGGTTTCGACACGTACGCCGCCTACGCCCTGGACGAGCAGATGGCTCACGACCCCCAGACGGTCGACGAGTTCCTGGACAAGATCCAGAAGGCTTCCAATGCCAAGGCAAAGGAGGAAGTGTACGACATGCAGAAAATCATGGACGAGGACATAGCCGCCGGCAAGGTGGAGAAGGGCTCCAAGATAATGCCTTGGGACTGGTTCTACTATGCCGAGAAGGTGCGCCAGAGGAAATATGCCCTTGACGAGGATCAGACCAGGCCGTATTTCAAGATGGAGAATGTCCGCAACGGTGCTTTCGCCGCGGCTCACAAGATCTATGGCATCAACGTGGAACCCGTTTCGGGAGTCCCGGTGTACAATCCTGCGGTAGAGACCTTCAAGGTCACCGATGCCGACGGAAGCCTGCTCGGAATATTCATGACCGACTACTACCCCCGTCCTTCCAAGAGGGGAGGAGCCTGGATGACCGTTTTCCGCGACCAGTATGTCGACAAGGACGGCAACGAGGTGCGTCCTATCGTGTTGAATGTCGGTAACATGACCGCTCCTACTGACAGTGAGCCCGGTCTGTTCACCGTCGACGAGGTCGAGACGGTTTTCCACGAGTTCGGCCACGGCCTCCACGGCCTCCTTACTAAGTGCACATATCCTTCCGTGAGCGGGACCAGCGTCAAGCGTGATTTCGTGGAGACGTTCTCGCAGTTCAATGAGAACTGGGCTTTCCAGCCGGAGATCCTGGCCGAATATGCCAGGCATTACAAGACCGGTGAGGTCATCCCGGAAGAGTTGGTCGCCAAGATCAACAACGCCCACAAGTTCAACCAGGGATTCATGACTTCGGAGCTTTGCGCAGCGTCAATCCTGGACATGAAGTGGCATGAGCTTACCCTGGAAGACCTGGAGAAGATGAGCGAAGGTGACCAGGATGCCAACGTGGCTGCTTTCGAGGAAAAGGTCTGCAAGGAGATGGGGCTGATCGACGAAATCATCCCCCGCTACCGTACGACCTACTTCAACCATATCTTCAACAGCGGCTACAGCGCCGGTTACTACAGCTATCTCTGGGCCGAGGTGCTTGACAAGGACGCTTTCGAGTATTTCCAGCAGCAGGGAATATATAATCCCGAGGTTGCTGCGAAATTCCGAAGGACCTTCCTCGAAAGGGGAGGCAGCGAGGAGCCCATGGTCCTTTACATGATGTTCAAGGGCTCCCAGCCCGATCCCGGAGCCCTTCTCCGCGCCAGGGGGCTGGAATAATTGTGTCAATATTATAAAAAAATCATAGGACCCAGCCAAGGGTCAGGAACATGAACGGTTGGAGGGTGTTATTCCAGAAAAGGTATCCCTGATGGAATGAGCCCAACGAGACCTTGAAGTGTCGGTTGACCTCTACTCCGGTCTCTCCGAGAACCCCCATGGTTGTCCCGTGATACTTACCTGTTGAGGACTCAATGGTATGGACATATTGCGGCCCTGCACCCAAGGCAATATATGGCCTTACACTCCTGTCCCTCAGGAAAAGATATTCTCCTGCCAGGGTAAAGGTATGAGCCCTGTACTTATGATACCCGTTCAGCGAGTAAGTCGGGGAAAAGAGGTATTTGGCACAGATGTCCAGATTGTCATTGAATAAATAGCTGCAAGTCCCGCCGAGGACGAATCGACCCCGATTCAAATCACCTTCACCCCTATATAATTGTACGTCCATTCCTCCTCCGGCCAGTACCTCAAATCTGAAAGGAGACTGCGCCTTGGCGCAAAACGCAAGGATAGTAAGTGATAAGATGAGTAGGATTCTTTTCATGGTTAATCGTTACAAGAGGGTTCTATGGCAAACTAAGATTATCGGTTCTGCCGAACCGTGATTGCTCCGAACCTCGAATTGTTAGAATTCGAACAAGAGATGGAGCATGACCTTTCCTTTCCGGTGTCATTTGGCAGGAGAGAGATGATTATGCCCATAGATTCATAGTCATTAGTAACACTGCACCAAAGATTATTCAATGGTGTTTTCGGATCACCGTCATCCTGTACGGATATTCCGTCAACAGTGATGGTCTTCACCCTGAGACTGCCTTCATTTGTGGATCCGGCCAAGAGTTTCTCTCCACCGATTGCTTCGAACGTTATCACTTTGTCGGCTATTGAAAGGGGCTTATCGACAAGTGGCGTGTCGTATTTGACGCAACCGGAAAAGAGCAGATTCCATAGTAGAATAATATACACTCGTTTCATTTCCCTAATAATTATATGTTATATACTGTAATTCGGAATCATAGTTTTCAAGAGCTCCGTATTGCCATGAAGGATCTATAGAATCTCTCATAAAACGACTGTACATAGCAAAAGAACCAACCCAAAAGTACCCATCACTTAATCCATTATAACCCCAATTAATGTGGTAAAATTCAGAATTAACAGTGTAATGGATATATCCATCTATGACCCAAGCATGGCCAACAAAACCGTTTGAACCGCTCATAATCACTGGTTTTCCACTTTTGATATGGTTTGTAACCGTATATGCATCATTATCTGTAAAATAGTCTATTAATAAATGCCTGTTGATAGTCACAGAACTATAGCCTAAAGACAGTAAAGTTCTCTGAGCTCCTTCCATTGTTCCGGAAGATCCATTGGGGGAGAAGTTGATATCGCAATGATTTTCATCTGTTATTACTTTTATAAAATTAGCGACTTGTAACTTTGCTTCAGAAGATCCTGTGTATGTTCTGTTCGAATAAAAGCAAACAGACTCTAAATCATCCCATGAACAGGTTTTACCATTAAATATCATAGAGTTGGCTATCCTATTTGCTACAATAACTTGTCCTACAGCTACTGTCATACACCCAATTGGACAACCTACAACAGTCGAATCAGTAAATGGTGATACGTCTTGTTGCCATTTGGTAAGAACAAGAGGCCCATATTTTTCATCAATTATCAACCCCGGCCCACCACCTACTTCTGTTGAGTCAATCGGGGGCGCTATTTCATTCGACATAATTGATGCCGTGATCAAATCCGTGATGAAGTGCGTTCCATCATTAATGCCCGTAGTATCTCCTGATGCCCTTGTTTGTATAGGACCGAAGTCTTCGACAGAGAGGCTCCCGCTTTCTGTTATGCAGAAGAGGGTATTACCATATTTCCGGTTTGCCGAAGTAACTGCATATCCTGAATTATTGGCAAAATTGAATATGTATAAAGCCGTGTCAGGTATTTCAGAAGATACAACCGATCGAGTGGCTTTGGACAGATCCTTTTTTGTCAACGTGATAGCATCAGAAATAGATAGGTTAAGGTTAGATCTTGTCTCAGGATAAAGCAACTTTGAATGGTTGATAACAAGTTCAAGAGCTTCTTCCTTGGGAATAACATCATTATTACTCTCGGAAGTTGGGAGTATTGCTCCTTCTTTGGAGCAGGATGCCGCAATAACAAGCAGCATGGTGATAATGATCAATCGCTTCATAGATAAAGTAAGATAAGTGAAACCACTGCAAAAATAGGGAAGGAACGGTTAAGAAGCTATTTTCCCATCAATTATTTCGTTACACCGATACCCCCTCAGAGGTGTCTACAAGGCCGTTTTTGGCAATCTTTATAAAAAAATCGTTACAAGGGGCCCATGATCAATCTCTTCATGGTTTCTATATACTAAATCCCGAAGATGATAATCCTTGCACAATCATTAGTTAAGAAAAGGTCAAGGAATAATCGGTAAACGTCAATGTGTTGCGCCAGCAAAGATTTATCCATGGTTAATGTACATAGTGAAATTTATTTGGCGACATTATCCGGTTTGACGGAGTTCGGTTATTTTATTATCTTGCGTAAAATTTAAGACAATATCATATGGTCAAAAGGATTTTTCTTTCCAGTATTCTTTTAGGAGTATTCGTTTGTGCTTTTGCACAATCATCCGATGAGGCCCGATTGCTCAGGTTCCCCGCCACCAACGGAACCGACATAGTGTTCTCCTATGCCGGAGACCTGTTCACCGCCCCCCTGGCCGGTGGTGAAGCCAAACGCCTTACCTCCCATCTAGGCTACGAGATGTTCGCCAAGTATTCTCCTGACGGCAAAAAGATAGCGTTCACGGCCGAATACGACGGCAACCGTGAGGTCTATGTGATCCCTGCCAAGGGCGGGGAGCCGGTCCGTCTGACCTACACGTCTACCAACTCCCGCGACGACTTGGGAGACAGGATGGGCCCCAACAATATCGTTATGTCCTGGACTCCGGACGGCAAGTACATCGTGTACCGTAACAGGACGGGTGACGGATTCCCCGGAAAGCTATGGAAGGTATCGGTCAACGGCGGCATGCCGGAGGAGCTTCCCCTTCCCGAAGGTGGTTTCTGCAGCTATTCCCCCGACGGGAAGAAGCTGGCTTACAACCGCGTAATGAGGGAGTTCCGTACCTGGAAATACTACCGGGGCGGAATGGCCGACGAGGTCTGGGTCTATGACGGAAAGAGCGTGGAGAAGATTACTGACAACCCCGCCCAGGATATCTTCCCGATGTGGATCGGAAACGAGATATACTTCGCCTCCGACCGCGACATGAACATGAACATATTCGTGTACAACACTGCCACGAAGGCCACGACGAAGGTCACGGATTTCTCTGACTTCGACGTCAAGTTCCCCAGCACCAACGGAAAGATAGTGGTATTCGAGAAGGGTGGTTTCCTGTACAAGCTGGATCCTGCCACGAAGAAGGCCGAGCAGATCCACATCACCCTGGCTTCCGACGTGGTTTACTCCCGTCCCGAGCTGAAGAAGGTTACCGGCCGTGGATTCAGCGTTTCCCCTGACGGCAAGAGGGCTGCCGTGGTCGCCCGCGGAGAGGTCTTCGACGTTCCGGTGGGCAAGGGCATCACCAGGAATATCACCCAGACTCCCGGTGCCAACGAGAGGGCGGCTACCTGGAGTCCCGACGGGAAATACATCGCTTACATCAGCGATTCCACCGGTGAGAACGAGGTTTATCTTTATGAAGCCTCTACCGGAACGACCGTCCAGGCCACCAAGGACAACGACACCTATATCAGCAACCTGATGTGGGCCCCGGACAGCAAGCATATCTACTACACCGACCGCAAGAACCGTCTCGTGGAGGTGGATCCGGCCGCAAAGTCGAAGAAGGTCGTGTATTCCAGCCCTGAAGGAGGACTTTACAGCGTATCCTTCTCACCGGACAGCAAATGGATAGCCTACACCAAGTCAGCTTCCAATGAAATGGGCATCGTCTATGTCCAGAACCTTGCTACCGGCAAGGCATATCCTGTCACCGAGAAGTGGTACAGTTCCGGATCGCCGATGTTCTCCTCTGATGGTAAATACCTGATATTCACCTCTGAAAGGGATCTTACCCCTATCTACAGCCGTATCGAATGGAACTATGCCTACAGCAGCATGACCGGCACATACATGGCCATGCTGGCGAAGGACACTCCTTCTCCGCTGCTTCCTACTGACAGCGAGACAGTGCCGGCCAAGGAAGAAGAGAAGGCAGGCCCTTCAGCCGGCCCTTCGACTGGTTCGACAGGCTCACCAACCGCAAGGACTGCAGGGGCCGGGAAGGCTCCCGAGGCCAAGGTGCCGGAGACGAAGATCGATCCTGACGGGCTCATCGACAGGGTCGTCAAGCTTCCCGTCAGCGGAAGGGTATTCTTCTGCGACGGCAAGAAGGTATGGTTCACAGGTGGTGCTCCTGCGGGCGGTGCCCGTGGCGGCTTCGGCGGCGGAGCGGGTGTCAAGACCTATGACTTCGCTTCCGGGAAGACCGAGGATTGCACTGACGGCATGATCAGCTACAGGCTTGGGGACAAGAAAGCCATCCTCTCAAGCAGGGGCAAGAGCACCGTGGTCAACTTCCCTTCACCCAAGGTCGGAGGCGGTGAGGAGATCGATGCCGACAACATGTACGCCACCGTCGATTATTCCCAGGAGTGGCCCCAGATCTACAGTGAGGTCTGGAGGGCGTTCCGTGACGGATACTATGTGGAGAATATGCACGGACGCGACTGGAAGGGCGTAAAGGCCAAGTACGAACCTCTCCTTCCTTATGTCAGGACCCGTCTCGACCTCAATTACCTGCTCGGTGCGATGATAGCCGAGCTGGCGAGCGGTCACGCCTATGTCAATCCCGGACCTTACCCGAAGCCCGACCGTATCCCGATGGGTCTCCTGGGTGCCAAGGTCAGCAAGGACAAGGGCTATTTCAGGATCGACCACATCTACTCCGGTGCCACCTACAGGCCTGAGCTCCGCAGCCCTCTGACCGAGCCCGGCATGGACATCGCCGAAGGTGACTACATCACCGCCATTAACGGCAAGTCCCTCAAGGACGTGGACAACATCTACAAGTGCCTCATCGGCAAGGCCGACAAGCTCATCGAGCTTACCGTCAACAAGAAGGCCGCCGAGGGTGGCCGCAAGGTCGTGGTCAGGCCCATCGACAACGAATATCCCCTCGAGCATTACGAGTGGATCCAGAAGAACATCAAGACCGTAGAGGAGAAATCCGGAGGCAAGGTGGGATATATCTATATTCCCGACATGGGTGCCGAAGGACTCAACGAGTTCGCCCGCTACTGGTATCCACAGCTCGACAAGGAAGCCCTCATCATAGACGACCGTGAGAACGGCGGCGGAAACGTATCCCCGATGATCATCGAACGTCTCCAGAGGGTGGTGTACCGTATGAATGCCGGTCGCAGTTCCAACCGTGTCAGCACTATTCCCGACGGTGTCCACTTCGGACCCAAGGTCCTGCTGATCAACAAGTATTCCGCCTCTGACGGAGACCTGTTCCCTTGGGGCTTCAAGGCCAACAAGCTCGGAACCGTGATCGGAACCAGGACCTGGGGAGGAATCGTCGGAATCGGTGGATCGCTTCCTTACATGGATGGAACCGACGTCAGGGTTCCCGGATCCACCAGCTTCGATCCCAACACGGGCGAGTGGATCATCGAGAACTACGGAGTTGATCCGGACATCCTCCTGGACAACGATCCGATCAAGGAATACGCCGGAACCGACCAGCAGCTCCTGAAGGCCATCGAGGTCGCCCTCGAGCAGATCAAGACCCAGAAGTCCCACAAGGATCTGCCCGGAAAGCCGGCCCCCCGTACATTCAAGGATCTCGGACTTCCGGAGATAAAGTAAAAGGGAATTGTTAATTATTGATAAGATATGAAGAAATTGATTGTTTCTTTGATTGGCGTCTGCCTGCTTTTTACAGGCACCGGGGCCAATGCGCAGATTTCCGCATCTGACGGAACCTGGTCGTTCGGTGGCGGTTTTTCCGGGTTCACCCTCGGAGGAGCCGATGCCGATGCGGTCAAGAGATTGGGATTTGAGAATATGATACCGGGATTCTACTTCGGGGTCAACTTCGACTATGCCTTCTCCTCGATCGACGGCCTTACCCTCGAGCCGGGAGTGAATATCTTCCATTACGGAAAGGCTTTTACATTCGGTCTCGCTGAAGACCATAAGTCCTACCACGCCAACTATCTCCAGATTCCCGTCAACATCAAGTTCGCTTTCCCGATGGACAGCTCTCCGGTAGGGATGGCCGTGTATACGGGACCCAGGTTGAATATCGGCATCGGAGGCAATATGTTCAGCACCGGAAAGACCTATCCCGGTCTGAAACCTATCGACGCCCAGTGGGGATTCGGTCTTTCCGTAGCCCTTGCCGAGGCCGTTGCCCTCCGTGGAGAATACAACATCAGCCTTACCAACTGCCTGAGGGACAACAAGGAGTTTAACTTCGACGATGAGATCATCCGCAGGAATTCATTCTCGGTCGGAGTAAGCTTCATGTTCAAATAATCCTTCGTGGCAAGCTATTTGAGGAAGGTTCGCTGGCTATGATAAACCAGCGAGCCTTTTTTGTGGGAATAATGACTATGACGAAATGGAAGACTTTGCAGGCAGCCCTGCTGCTTGCTATCTTTTTTGCATCGCCGGCCCTTGCCCAGCGCAAGGTGACCATCAGCGGGCACATAACGGACAATGAAAGCGGTGAGACACTGATCGGTGCGGGAATTGTCGAGGAGAAATCCCTTGCCGGGGCGGTTACCAACAACTATGGATACTATACGCTTACCATCCCCGCCGGCGAATATTCATTCCATTATACCTATGTCGGATATGAAGAGCAGGTCCTCCGGGTTCCGCTGCAGCGCGATACGGTGATCAACATATCACTCAAACCCGGCGAAGTCCTGTCTTCTTCGCATGTCGTTGCCCGCAAGGACGCCGGAATCCAGTCGACCTATCTCGGTGCCATAGATATCCCGGCGGCGCAGATAAAGAACACCCCGGTGCTGTTCGGGGAGGCCGATGTCCTTAAGGTCCTCCAGATGATGCCGGGAGTCCAGGGTGGAAACGAGGGCTTTTCAGGAATATATGTCCGTGGCGGCGGCCCCGACGAGAACCTTATCCTGCTGGATGGTGTACCTATCTACAATGTGGACCATATGCTCGGCATATTTTCGGTTTTCCAGCCGGAGGCTGTCAAGAAGGTCACTCTCTACAAGGGCTCGTTCCCGGCCCGTTACGGCGGGAGGGTGTCCAGTATCGTGGACATCCGCACGAACGACGGTAACATGAAGGAGACCCACGGTTCGGCCAGCATCGGCCTGATCAGTGACAAGTTGCATCTCGAAGGCCCCATCATCAAGGACAAGTTGTCATATTCGGTAAGCGCGCGGGGGATGCACACCGTGCTTTACGGGCCTCTCATCAGGTATGCCCTCAAGGATTCCTATGCCAACTATTATTTCTATGACCTGAACGGCAAGGTCACCTGGAGACTCAGCGACAAGGACCGCTTCTATTTCGGTGCTTACCACGGACGGGACCGCTTCGTGTACAACGAAGATGAAGAAGGGGAGGGGACCACGACCATCGGTCAAGTTTCCAAGAGGATCCAGTACAAGAACCGCACTGAAGTGGGGGTGTTCTGGGGCAACACGGTGGGTTCCGCGAGGTGGAACCACATATTCAACAGCAAACTGTTCGCCAACACCACCGTATCGTACAACCGGTACAACATGGTGATGAATGCAGGATCCTCCGAAACCGAGATCGAGAACGGTATCAAGTCTACGAACCGGTATCACCTGGACTACCATTCCGGAATCCGTGACCTGAGCGCCAGGGTGGACTTCGACTATAATCCATCACCCCGCCATCTTGTGAAATTCGGTTCGGAATACACCTGGCATACCTTCATCCCCGAGCGGATGTCCGCCGTCGACAGGGAGGTGCAGGGCGGCCAGGTTCAGGTGGATACAACCTTGCATTTCACGGATCCCAAGAAGATATACGGAGGCCATGAGCTGTCGTTCTATGCCGAGGATGATTTCAGCCTCGGGGACCATCTTACAGTCAATCCCGGATTCCATCTGTCAATGTTCAATACTGAAGGCCGTACCTACTGGAGCCTTCAGCCGAGAGTTTCGGCGAAGCTCTCTACAGATGCGGGATTGTCCTTCAAGGCCGGATATGCCAGGATGGCCCAGTATGTCCATCTCCTGAGTTCGGCGCAGATATCCCTTCCAGTCGACCTCTGGGTGCCGATCACCAAGGACATCCGTCCGGTTACTTCGGACCAGTTCTCCGTGGGTGCGTATTACGACAAGGTCAAGGGCTGGGAGTTCTCCGTGGAAGCATATCTCAAGAACATGAAGAATATCCTGGAATACAAGGACGGAACGCTGATGCTCGGGACCTCGGACGGATGGGAGAACCGGGTCGAAATGGGAGAGGGAACCGCAAAGGGCATTGAATTCCTCGTCCAGAAGACTTCGGGCAAGACCACCGGCTGGCTGGCATATACCCTGGCCAAGAGCGACAGGATATTCAGGGACGGCTCCATCAACAACGGAGAGCGTTTCCCTTACAAATACGACAGGCGGCACAGCATCGACCTGAGTGTCGACCACCGTTTCAACAAGACCTGGGGAGTCGATGCAACCTGGTCATTCGCTACGGGAGGGACTACCACGGTCCCGGTCCGCCAGGTGGCGGTGCTGATGCCTGACGGCTATATTACGGATGCCCAGTACGTCGACCACCGCAACAATTTCAGGATTCCTCCCAGCCACAGGCTGAACGTAGGCTTCAGTCATCATAGGGAGTGCCGTCGCGGCGAGAGCGTCTGGAACCTGAGCATATACAACGTCTATAACCGGATGAATCCGAACTTCGTGTTCATGGATTACGGTCCGGATTACGACAAGGACGGCAATTACACGGGGACCAGCCTGAAGATGGACAAGATAACGATCCTGCCCATACTGCCTTCCATAAGTTGGACCCGCAATTTCTGATCAGCTATGAAAAGATATTCCATAATCACCATACTTGCTTTCGCAGTACTCTCCGTCTCCTGCGAGAATACCATACGGTACGAATATGACCTCAATGACGGGAAGATAACCATCATGGCTCAGCTCTGCGCGTCGGATATCCAGCATTCGGTGTTCCTTTCCATGAGCTATCCGGACAGGATAGACTCGCTGTCGGGAGCGACGGTGAACTGCTATGTCAACGGCGTGCTGCACCGGGCCACCCAGGTCCATCCAGGCTATGAGGAGTACATCGACTGGGACACTCAGGAGACCGTCATCGCCCCCATAAAGAACAGATACACCAGATATGATTTCCAGGCTGAATTCAAGCCGGGCGACAAGGTCAGGATAGAGGCGTTGAAAGGCGGGGCGGAGGCCTGGGCTGAAGAGGTCGTACCGCAGCCGGGCCGGCTGGTTTCCGTCGATACCGCCACGGTCGTGAAATCCTTCGTCTTTCAGAACCTGGACGGTTCGGAGACCTATGAACAGGAATATGTCGAATTCACGATACGCCTTGATGACGTCAGGGGAAGCGACAGTTTCTTCACGATGGACGGTATGATGACGACTGTCACCCAGCTGACCTCCGCGGGGGAAGGCGAGAACAGTGTGGTCGTCGATGGTCCTTACAGGTTAGACTATGAAACTTTCCACGACCTCATCCTCGAGGACGGATATTCTTCCGGGCTGGGTGAGCTCTTCGAGGACCTGATGCCGGTGAATTCGATGCATTGCTTCTCCGACAAGTCCTTCCAGGACGGCGAGGCGGTCGTCCGCCTCTATATCCCTTCCTACTATTTCAAGAGCCATCCGTATTATTACGATGCCGACAGGATCGAGGTCAACAAGTTCTTCCGTCTCTCCTTCAAGAGTATCGACAGGGGATTCTACAACTACCTTCGCGCCCTGAACAACATGCTTTGCTACGGCTTCGACGTTTCTCCCATCATAGAACCTACGATGCTGCCCAGCAACGTCAACGACGGGATGGGGATGGTGTCCATCGCCTCGGAATCGGACTACGAATTGGTGCTGGATAAGCAGGTATTCTATCGGGAAGACTTTATTTATTATTAATTTTGCAAGACTGAGACAAAGGATATGAATACGAAATCAATGATAGCGGTCGCTGCGGCACTTCTTATCGGCAGCGCATCTTTCGCCCAATCCCAGAGTTTCAAGCTCGGACAGTGGACGGAAATCCAGAATTCCATCCTCAAGGAACTCAACCGTTCGTACGTCGATTCCCTGCCTGTGGACAGGATCGAGCGTGCCGGTATCGATGCCATGCTCGAAGCGCTGGATCCCTACACGGTGTATATCCCTGAGGAAGAGAATGAAGACCTCCAGATGATGGTCAGCAAGAGCTATGGAGGAATCGGTGCAGTCATCTACAAGCCGGACAAGGACGGCAACGTGATAATCAATGAGCCTTACGCCGGTTCCCCTGCCGTCAAGCATGGACTCCGCTGCGGAGACGAGATCATGGAGATTGACGGAGTTTCCACCCACGGGCTCACCAGCCAGGAATGCTCAGACAGGATGAAGGGCAAACCCGGGACGACTGTAAGGTTCAAGGTCAAGAAGGTCTATACCGACGAGATCGTGGACATAGACGTAACCCGTGAGAGGATCCATCTTCCCGATGTGGAATATGCCGGAATGCTCGACAGTGAAACCGGTTACATCTACCAGAGCGGCTTTACCGAGAACGTCTCCAACGACATCAGGAACGCTGTCATAAGGCTCAAGAAGCAGGGTATGAAGAAACTGGTCCTTGACCTCCGAGGGAACGGCGGCGGATTGATGAACGAGGCTATCAGCATAGTCTCCCTGTTCGTCCCCAAGGGTTCGCTGGTCGTGTCCTCCAAAGGCAAGGGGACCGGCGAACAGAAATACAAGACCACTACGGAACCTATTGATACAGAGATTCCTATCATCCTGATGGTGGACTCGGGATCGGCATCCTCGTCAGAGATAGTCGCGGGTGCCCTCCAGGATCTGGACAGGGTGACCGTGATGGGTACCAGGACTTTCGGAAAGGGATTGGTCCAGAGCATCAGGCCCCTGCCGTACAACGGCCAGCTCAAGGTCACTACCGCCAAGTACTACACTCCTTCGGGACGCTGCGTCCAGGCTATAGACTATGCCAGGCGCAATGAGGACGGAAGTGTCGCCTTCATCCCTGATTCGTTGACGCACGAGTTCAAGACGATTCACGGACGTACCGTAAAGGACGGTGGCGGAATAACTCCCGACGTGATCGTGAAGGGCCACGAGTACAGCCGCCTTACCTTCTCCCTGGTATATTCCGCAATCATCCAGGACTATGCCATCAAGTTCGTCAAGGAGCACAGGAGCGTACCTGAGGACTGGACCATGTCGGACGCTGACTGGAAGGATTTCGTCGAGTTTGCGAAGGCCAAGGAGTTCGACTACCGTTCCAGCGCCAAGACATACTTCGACCAGATGAAGAAGGAACTCGAGAAGGACGGTCTTGCAGATAGCATGAAGGGGCAGATCGATGCCATGCAGAAAGCCCTCGAGATGGACAAGGAGACCTTCCTGAACCTCAAGAGGGACGAGATCGTGCCCTTCATAGAGGAAGAAGTCATGGTCCGCTACTATTTCCAGGAAGCAGGCATCAAGGTCCGCCTGAAATACGACGAACAGCTCAAGGAGGCTCTCACTAAACCTTTGGTCACTTTTTAGGACAGTACGTTATGAAACACCCGGTATTGCTGCTGATGGCCTCATTGGTCATACTTGCATCGTGTTCAAAGGAGCGTTGTACTCCGTATGATATCTCTTACCGTATCTCCTTTGAACCCGAGAAGCACTATATCGATGTAAGGATGCACTATGCACCTTCAAAGCCGGGGAAAGACAAAGTGGCTTTCAAGATGCCGGTATGGGCGCCAGGCTACTATCTCATAATGGACTATCCGAAGTATCTGAGCGACTTTGAAGTCAACGATGCTTCCGGAAAGCCTGTAAGATGGGAGAAATCCGGGAAAAACAGCTGGATTATCGACCGCACGGACACGCTGGATATTCATTACAGGGTATTTGCGGATGCAATGTCCGTTGCGGACAGCAGGGTGACCTCGGAGGGTGCATTCGTCGCCCCGAACGGAGTTTTCCTATATGAGGATATTGACCATCCCGTGTCAGTGTCCGTTGACCTCCCGGACGGGTGGGAAAAAATATCGACATCCCTTCCGCTTCGCGGGGGAGCCTATGAGGCTGTGGATTTCGATGTTCTCTATGATTCTCCGTTCCTCATCGGCAACCACCTGACCAGGTTTTTCGAGCAGGACGGCATTGTCTACGAGTTCGCCGTCCAGTCAGCGAAAGGCTTTGATGAAAGTCCCATAGCCAAGGATTTCCTCGCAGGTGTGCGCGAAGCCGTGAAGATATTCGGAGACACCCCTTATGAATCATACCATCTGTTGCTTCTAGGGCGTGGACCGGGCGGCCTGGAACACCAATCATCACAAGCCGACTACACTTCAGGGAGCTGGGACTTCAATACAAGGGAAAGCTATCTCAGCACGCTGAGGTTCGTCTCACATGAATATTTCCATTGCTACAACGTAAAGGCGGTCCGCCCTGTTGAATTGGGTCCTTTCGATTATGACAAGGAAGTATACACTCCCTTGCTGTGGTTCAGCGAAGGCATAACCTGCTATTATGAAAGTGTCATCCTCGAGAGGGCCGGAGCAGAGACTTTCCAGGAGCATCTGGACTTCCTGTCCGGATACATAAAGGACACGCAGAACACAGAAGGACGCAAGCATATGAGCCTGCGCCAGAGCAGTTATGACATCTGGCTGAATTTCTTCAACCGCTCGGCCAACTCATCCGAGACCACCATTTCCTATTATGTCAAGGGCCCTGTCATAGGATTCCTGATGGACCTCAGGATCCGGACACTCTCCGGCGGGACGAAAAGCCTTGACGACTTGATGAACCTCTTGTATTGGAGATACTACAAAGGGGAGGGAAGGGGTTTCACGGAAGAGGAGTTCTGGGCCTCGGCGGAAGAAGTAGCCGGCGGCAGTCTTGAACAGATCCGCCGCTACGTCGACACTACCGAAGAAATCGATTATGATTCAATCCTGGAACCCGAAGGATTCCACCTTGACAAGGAAACCTGGACCCTCAGGAGTTCTGGTCCACGAAGCTGGTAAGGCAGGTCATCTTGCCGTCGGGATGGAATTCGACGGTTGAGGATGTCGCGGGGATGAGGACAGTCTCTCCCTGGCGTATCTCCATCCTGTGGACCGAGCCGTCACCTTCATTGTCCACCAGTTCGCCCTTTCCTGCAACACACATCACGACCACGAAGGAGTCCAGTGCGGACAGGTTCTTCGAGGCCGGCTTGTCGAGGTCGAACAAGGTGGTGGTGAAGTACTTGCAGCTCACCAGAGGCGTCTCGGCGTTCTTGACGGGGGAATATTCGGTCCTGTACTCCGGGAACACCGTATAGTCGATGGCTTCCTTCGCCTGCTCGATATGCAGTTCGCGGGGCTTGCCGTCAAGGCCGAGGCGGCCATAGTCATAGATCCTGTAGGTGATGTCGGAGGTCTGCTGGATCTCGGCCACGAAGGCTCCGGCCCCGATCGCATGGATGCGTCCGGCGGGCAGGAAGAAGACGTCGCCGGGATGTATCCTGTGGCGGGCGAGAACATCGGTGATGGTGTTGTCCTTCACCTTTTCCTCATATTCCTCGGGAGTGATCTCCTGCGTAAGTCCGCTGAGCAGGCAGGCGCCCTTGTCGGCTCCTACCACGTACCACATCTCGGTCTTCCCCTTCTGGCCGGGACGGATCCTGGCTGCAAGGTTGTCGTCGGGATGGACCTGGACGGACAGGTTGTCCTTGGCGTCGATGAACTTGATCAGGAGCGGGAATTCGGTGCCGTTCTTCTCGAAAACCTTGCGTCCGACAAGTTCTGCACCATGTTCCTTCATCACATCGGTCAGGGACATGCCGGCGAAAGGACCGTTCTCGACAACCGAGACATGCCCTTCGACAGCGGAGATCTCCCAGCTTTCACCGATCCTGTTCCTGGTTGTGTATATTCCCTTGAAGGGGGCGATCTTCTCTCCGCCCCATACCATTTCCCTGAGGTAAGGCTTGAATTTGAGAGGATACATCCTAGGCCTCCTTTTTGTCGAGTTCTGAAAGGGCGAAGGCATATGCTCCGAGGGATATGGCCTTGCTGGCTCCTATCTTCGAACGCATGACACCGATCCTCTTCTGGGGGTCATAGACCACCTCTTCATTGCTGCCGTATACCTTCAGCCTGCGGGCCTCGCCGCGTGCGAAGTCGACGAATTCGGCCGGGTCGTCCAGGTTGTAGACCTTCATCTGTACCCTGTTGAGTTCCTCTCCGGTCAGCTGGTGCATCTTGGACCTCATCGTGCGGAGGATTCCCGGCATAAGGAATTCGTGGTTGTTCATTATGCCTCCTCCGATGACCACTAGGCCGTCGATAAGGGTCACCGCCGTTGCAATGGCATCACCTGCAACCTCTCCCATCTTGTCGAAAGCCTTGATCGCGGCGGCCTGGTCTCCAGGGGCATTCCCCTTGGCGATTGCGCCGATCTCCTTGGGCTCGAGGCCATGGTTGGGATTGCCGCAGAGTTCTCCGAATACTCGCTTGACGGCGCGGATTGCGACTCCGTCCTCGACGATGATGTCGGGCATGTCAGGATGCTTCAGGCAGAATGTCTCCACACAGGAATTGTCACCCCTGTTTAGCCTGCCGTCGATCACGGTTCCGATTCCGAATCCGGTGCCGAAGGTATAGCCGATGAGATTGTGGTAGCGCTTTGCGCTGCCGGCGTCTTCAAGCCTTTTGTTTATCTCTGGCAGTGCACCTCCCAGGGCCTCGCCGTAAGCATATAGGTCACCGTCGTTGTTTATGAATACAGGCACTCCGAACTTCTGCTTGAGGAAAGGTCCGAGGGCTACTCCGTCCCTGAATGAGGGGAAGTTGGGGAGGAAGCCGCCGATGATTCCGTTGGGGTAATCAGCCGGACCGGGGAAAGCGAAACTGATTGCTACAGGTTGCTCCTTTCCGAGTCTTTCGATTATCGTTCCGAAGCCAAGGACCATTGCCTGGAGGCAAAGGTCGAGGTTGTTGGAATTGGAGGGGAGGGTGATGGTCTCACCGTAATACTCTCCGCCCTTCATGGCTCCGAACACCATGTTGGTGCCGCCGGCGTCCAGGGTTAGGACGATCCTGCTGTCGTTTCTGATGTCTGACATATCGAGATAGAATTAAATTTGTCGGGGTTCTTCTGCAAAGATAATCAATGTGGGCGGAATTTGTTAACTTTGTTATTGATTAGAATACAGCTACAGATGCATAAAGGAAACAAGCGCCCGGGAGGCAGGAAAGGCCGGCAGGCACTCAAGAAAAGCAGGGATATCCAGTTTGGCTCAAGGCAGGCAGGCAAGAGAAGGTTCGAGGAAGTAATCGGCAAGGTCCACATGACCAGGGACGGTTATGTGTTCGTGGTTCCGGAAGGGGACACCTCCGACAACGATGTGTTCGTGAAAGCTTCCAAAACCCGCGGAGCGCTTAACGGCGACAAGGTGAAATGTGTCGTCACGCGGGAGAAACCTGTCGCCAGGGTACCTGTCGCCAGGGTACGTGGCGCAAAGGCGAGGCCGTTGCCGGTACGTGACTCAGGCAGGCGCAGGGAAGGCGAGATCGTGGAGATCATAGAGCGCAGCAAGGTCCCCTTCGTAGGAATACTCCACCTCGTCGGGAAGCAGGCCTGGGTGCTGATGCAGTCCAAGACCATGCCCTATGACATTGCCGTGGATTTCGATTCGGTACCTGAGGGTGCCAAGAGAGGGATGAAAGTTGCAGCGGTCATCGACAGATGGGAGAGGGGAGACACCAACCCCACCGGCCATATTGTCGACGTTCTCGGCGAACCCGGGGCAAATGAGACTGAGATGCACGCCATCCTCGCTGAATATGGTCTCCCGTACAGGTTCGAGCCTGCCGTGGCCAACGCCGCGGACAATATCCCGGAAGAGATTACGGACAAGGATCTGAAGGGACGCAGGGACTTCCGCAAGACCTTGACCTTCACCATCGATCCGACCGATGCAAAGGACTTTGACGATGCCCTTTCACTGGCCTGGCTGAAGAACGGGAATTTCGAAGTCGGTGTCCATATCGCGGACGTATCCTACTATGTCAAGCCGGGTTCCATCGTCGACCAGGAGGCGCAGGCGCGCGGAACTTCGGTATACCTCGTGGACCGCACCGTCCCGATGCTGCCGGAGAAGCTTTCCAACAAGCTGTGTTCCCTCAGGCCGCACGAGGACAAGCTTACATATTCGGCCGTATTTGAGATGACTCCGGATGCCCAGGTGGTCGACCGTTGGTTCGGCCGCACCGTGATCTGCTCGGACTACCGCTTCGACTATGAGGGTGCGCAGAGGATCATCGAGACAGAGGGCAAGGAACCGGAGGATCCTTCGGTGACGAAGGAGATAAGGGATGCCGTGCTCGAACTGAACAGGATGGCTTCCATAATGCGGAAGAAGCGCTTCGCCTCCGGGGCCATCAGTTTCGAACGCCCCGAGATGAAGGTTGAGGTTGATTCGACCGGGAAGCCTGTCAGGGTATACGAGAAGATCACCAAGGAAGCCAACTGGCTGATCGAGGAGTTCATGCTGCTGGCGAACAAGAGCGTGGCGGAATTCGTCGCAACCTCCGGCAGGATGAACGGCAGGGAGGACAAGAGTGCCAAGACCTTCGTCTACCGAATCCATGATGAACCGAATTCGGAGAAGATCGCCGGCCTGGGTAAATTCGTGGGCAACTTCGGCTACAAGATGGGTCCTACCGGCACCGGAAGGGATATCGCCAAGTCGCTGAACAGCCTGTTGACCGACGCCAAGGGCACGCCTGAGTGCGACGCCTTCCAGATGATAGCCCTGCGCTCCATGGCCAAGGCGGTATATTCGACCGACAATATCGGCCACTACGGCCTGGCGTTCAAGTTCTACACCCATTTCACCTCACCTATCCGCCGTTATCCGGATATGATGGTCCACAGGCTCCTCTCGATGTACCTTGACAACCGTGAGAGCCAGAACAAGGATTACTACGAGCAGCAGTGCCAGTACGCATCCGAAAGGGAGCAGATCGCTGCGAATGCCGAGCGCGACAGCATCAAGTACAAGCTGATCGAATACATGGTCGACAAGGTCGGACAGGAGTTCGACGGGACCGTCTCGGGACTTACCGAGTGGGGTATGTACGTGGAGATCAAGCCCGAGATGATCGAGGGCATGGTGCCCTTGCGCGACATCCGTTCCGACTTCTATGATTTCGACGAGGACAACTACAGGATAGTCGGCAAACACACCCGCAAGGTATTCCGCCTGGGCGATCCGGTCAGGATCCGCGTCAAGTCAGCCAATCTCGAGCAGCGGCTCCTGGACTATGAACTCGTTGAGGAAAATGCCAATTAATTTGTTTTCGATATGATCAGGATCAATTGTTTTTTCAAGGCATCTCCCGGAGAAGATGCTCTCAAAAAGGCCCTTGAGGCCGCAAAGGCGTTGACCGGCAAATCCCTCGCACACGAAGGATGCATCGCCTATGACACTTTCTGCAGCGCCACCCGTCCGGATGTGTTCATGATTTGCGAGACCTGGAAGGACCAGGCTTGCCTCGACAAGCATTCAGCCACTCCCGAGTTTGCCGAATATGTCGGCATAATCCAGGAGAACGGCCAGCTCAAGATCGAGACCTTCGAATTCTGAGGTTGACCGGAATTGCCGCCGGGCTAGCCGTAAATCTCCCTCAGCACCGCGAGGGAGCGGACGTTTACGGCTGATTCTGTGTGGAATTCAATGTATTTCAATATGGATTCGGCGATGGCATTTCGGTCAGCGCCGGAAAGAGGCATCAGCATAGCCTCTGCGAAAGGCCTTTTCAGCAGGGTTTCCACCTGGGCAAGGTGGATGTCTGCAAACGGGGCTATGCCCGCCGTGTCCGGATCGAAACCCAGGGTCGAGCACAGATTCAGCAGGAACATCAGGTGGAAGTTGGCGAAATCGCTCTCCAGGGCGTCAAGCGTGAGTATCTGTCCCTTGAGCCAATCCGCAAGTCCGTCTTCATTCGTCTGGTCCTTGACCACCCTGTAAAGCACCTCGCTCATGAAGAGCGTCATCGTGTTCTTGTGGATATTGCTCCTTATCCCGTTCAGCGGTGAGACGCTGACGAAGTTCCGGGCGAACCAAAGGTCCGATTTGGGATTTTCTGTCACCTCGGCCTGAAGGATATTCAATGGCAGGAACAGGGCCATCGCCGTCTTGGGGCTCACGCGTACCAGGAAACCACGCCTCCCGTACTCGGCACTCAAAGTGTGGAGCACGATGGAGTTGTCACCGACCTTGGTGTGGTTGAGGACTATGAGCTCGGCCTTGGACTTCATATCTTCTTCCTGCATTCCGAAAGGAAACCGGCCATGGCACGGAGGGCCTTCCCCCTGTGGGAAATCTCGTTTTTCTGTTCCTCGGTGATGTCGGCGGCAGTGAGGCCAGGATATTCATCGGGAATGAATATGGGGTCGTAACCGAAGCCTCCCCGTCCGGATTTCTCCCTGGCTATGGTGCCGTCCATCGTTCCTTCGAACTGGTGGATCTCTCCGTCCAGGATCAGGGTCACCACGCTGCGGAACCTGGCCCGCCTGGTGGTCGAAGGATCCTTGGCCTCCAGACCGGACAGTTCGGCAAGCACCTTGTCCATGTTCTTGCCGAAATCCTTTCCCTCCCCGGCATAACGGGCGGTATACACCCCCGGAGCACCTCCGAGAGCCTCTACTTCCAGACCCGTGTCATCGGCGAAGCAGTTGCATCCAAGATGCTCGAAGATATATTCAGCCTTCTGAAGCGAGTTCTCTTCAAGGGTGAGGCCGGTCTCGGGAATGTCCTCAGTCAGACCGTAGTCTGCGGGGGTGAAAAGTTCGAAACCTTCCCCGAGGATTTCGGAAGCCTCACGGAGTTTCCCGCGGTTGCCGGTAGCGAAAACGATTTTTGTGACTTTCATGAATGCAAATATCCGAAAAACAAGGGTAAAATCCACCGGAATGGTTAAATTTGTAGATACTAATTCTGAAAAGCCATGGCAGTTGACTACGAGAAGGCAGGCGTCAGCCTTGAAGCTGGTTATGACGTCGTAAGGAGGATAAAGAAACACGTCG
>JAEEGF011818385.1_pt1 | contig 91751 bp, 98 predicted proteins | sample 9134171 | NCBI WGS metagenome assembly JAEEGF01 (sample SAMN16246542, study PRJNA631951) | gut metagenome | biome: gut microbiome; feature: rumen; material: AP-attached | host: Bos | place: Iran: Karaj | collected 2018-10
AAAAGTGAGACAATAAATTGATTACCCCCACCTGGAATTATTCAGGCGGGCGAAAGGAGAATTACAATGGGAATTAAAAAGTACGGCCCATATACCCCCTCCAGACGTAACATGACAGGCTCTGATTTTTCAGAGATCACAAAGTCTGCTCCCGAGAGATCACTCGTTGCTTCTTTAAAGAAGAACGCAGGACGTAACGCTCAGGGCAAGATCACAGTCAGACATCGCGGCGGCGGAAACAGAAGAAAGTACAGGATCATCGATTTCAAGAGAAATAAGGTAGACATCCCCGCAAAGGTTGTTGCTATCGAATACGATCCCAACAGAACAGCAAATATCGCTTTAATAGTATACGCAGACGGCGTTAAGAGCTACATCCTTGCACCTGCAGGCCTTAAGATCGGTCAGAAGATCGTTTCAGGTCCTTCGGCAGAAGCAAGGATCGGCAACTGCCTTGCTCTTGCAGACATCCCCGTAGGTACAATGATCCACAACGTGGAAATGTATCCCGGTGCAGGCGCACAGCTCGTTCGTTCTGCAGGCGTGGGCGCACAGCTCATGGCTAAGGAAGGAAAGTACGCAACACTTCGTCTTCCTTCAGGCGAAATGAGAATGGTTCCTATCGGCTGCAGAGCTACGATCGGAGTCGTAGGAAACGGCGAACATTCGCTTATCAATTATGGTAAGGCAGGACGTAAGCGTCACATGGGCATCCGTCCTACAGTAAGAGGTGCTGTTATGAACCCCAACGATCACCCTCACGGTGGTGGTGAAGGTAAGAACGGAATCGGTCGTCCCGGTCCCTCAACACCTTGGGGCAAGCCCGCTCTCGGTCTCAAGACAAGAGACAAGAAGAAGGCTTCAGGCAAGCTGATCGTCAGAAGACGTGACGGCAAGACAATAAAGTAATCAGGAGGATAATTAAACATGGCTCGTTCACTTAAAAAAGGACCATTTGCCGATGCATCTCTGTTAAAGAAGGTTGAAGCAGTCAATGCTTCAGGCGACAAGGCAGTTATCAAGACCTGGTCTCGCCGCTCTACTATCTTCCCTCAGATGGTCGGACTTACATTCGCAGTACATGACGGCAGAAAGCATATCCCGGTATACGTAACAGAGGATATGGTAGGCCATAAGCTTGGCGAATTCGTTGCAACAAGAACCTTCCGCGGACACGGCAAGGATGAAAAGAAATCAAGGTAATCGGAATAGTTGAAAGGAGGAGACATCCATGGCAAAAGGTCATAGATCTCAAATAAAGAGAGAAAGAAATGAGCAGACAAACGCAGCCAAGAGGCCGTCTGCAAAGCTTTCTTACGCCAGAGTATCTGTACAGAAGGCATGCTTCGTATTAGATGCGATCAGAGGCAAGGATGTTAAGTCAGCGATCGCTATTCTGACTTACAATCCCCGTTATGCTTCAAGCCTTATCTTGAAGCTCTTAAAATCAGCTATAGCAAATGCTGAGAACAACAATGGCATGAATGCTGACAATCTTTACATCGCAGAGTGCTACGCAGGTTCGGCACCTACAATGAAAAGAATGCACCCCAGGGCACAGGGCAGAGCTTATCGTATCTTAAAGAGAAACTGCCACATCACAATCGTTCTGGATGAGAAATAGGAGGAGTATATGGGACAGAAAGTAAATCCTCATGGTTTAAGAGTCGGCATCATCAAGGATTGGGAATCAAGATGGTATGCCGAGAAGGAATTTGCTGATTATCTGGTTGAGGACAACAAGATCAGAACTTATTTAAAGAAAGAGCTGTTTTCAGCAGGTATCTCTGAAATAGAGATCGAGCGTGCAGCAGATAAGATCAAGCTTATCATCCACACAGCTAAGCCCGGCGTTGTTATCGGCAAGGGCGGTGCTGATATCGAAGTTCTTAAGAACAAGGTATCAAAGCTTACCGGAAACAAGAAGGTTTCCATTGACATCAAGGAGATCAAGAGGCCCGATAAGGAAGCTCAGCTCGTAGCTGAGAATATCGCACAGCAGCTTGAGAATCGTGTATCCTTCCGTCGTGCCATGAAATCATGCATGAGCCGTGCAATGAAGGCAGGCGCTCTTGGTATCAAGACCATGAGCTCAGGACGCCTTGGCGGTGCTGATATGGCGCGTACAGAGTCATACAGCGAGGGAACTATCCCGCTTCAGATGCTCCGCGGCGATATCGGATACGGATTCGCTGAGGCTGACACCACCTACGGTAAGGTCGGTGTTAAGGTTTGGATCTACAAGGGCGAGATTCTTCCTACTAAGAATAAATAATCAGGAAGGGGAACAAAATCGATGTTAATGCCTAAGAGAGTAAAGCACCGCAAGCAGTTCCGCGGTCGCATGACAGGAAAGGCCTTAAGAGGCAATAAGATTACAAATGGTGAATATGGCTTGGTAGCTGTAGAGCCTGTCTGGATCACATCAAGACAGATAGAGGCAGCCCGTGTAGCCATGACACGTTATATCAAGCGTGGTGGTAAGGTGTGGATCAAGATCTTCCCTGACAAGCCCGTTACAGCAAAGCCCGCCGAGACCCGAATGGGTTCAGGAAAGGGTTCCGTAGATTACTGGGTAGCAGTTGTAAAGCCGGGACGCGTAATGTTTGAGATCGCAGGAGTATCCGAAGAGATCGCAAGAGAGGCTCTTCGTCTTGCAATGCACAAGCTTCCCGTAAAGTGCAAGATCGTATCCCGTGCAGACTTGGAAGGCGGTGATAACAGTGAAGAATAATTACCTTGAAGAATTAAGAGCAAAGTCCTCATCAGAACTTCAGGACGAACTCACAGCTGCAAAAAAGGAGCTTTTCAACCTGAGATTTCAGCATGCCACAAATCAGCTTGATAACACTGCAAGGATCACTATCGTTCGCAAGAACATAGCAAAGATCCAGACTGTTATCACTGAGAAGGCTAATGCTTAAGGCCGGGAAGGAGGAAACGTAAATTGGAAAGAAATTTGAGAAAAACACGTACCGGTAAGGTAGTCAGCGACAAGATGGACAAGACAATAGTTGTTGCTGTTCAGGATAACGTTAAGCATCCTCTCTATGGAAAGATCGTTAAGAGAACATACAAGCTTAAGGCTCATGACGAGAAGAACGAGTGCGGTATCGGCGATACCGTAAAGGTAATGGAGACAAGACCTTTATCAAAGGACAAGAGATGGAGACTGGTGGAGATCATCGAGAAGGCTAAATAAGCCCTTATGGTCTTTGAACAGATTACTGAAAGGAGTAATTAAAATGGTTCAGCAGGAAAGTAGACTGAAGGTTGCTGACAACACCGGTGCCAAGGAATTACTTTGCATCCGTGTTATGGGCGGTTCAACCAGAAGATATGCTAATATCGGCGACGTCATCGTAGCTTCCGTTAAAGATGCAACACCGGGAGGCGTTGTTAAGAAGGGCGATGTTGTTAAGGCCGTTGTAGTGCGCAGCGTAAAGGGTGCACGCCGCAAGGACGGATCTTACATCCGTTTCGACGAGAACGCTGCAGTCATCATCAAGGATGATAAGACTCCCAGAGGAACACGTATATTTGGACCGGTAGCAAGAGAGCTCAGAGAGAAGCAGTTCATGAAGATCGTTTCCCTCGCTCCCGAAGTATTATAAGGAGGTATAAGCATGGCTTTAAAGATCAAGGTTGGCGATACCGTCCGCGTGATCGCCGGTAAGGATAAGGACAAAGAAGGAAAAGTGCTCGCAGTTGCTGACGGCAAGGTCAAGGTTGAGGGCATTAACATTGTGTCCAGACACACAAAACCCAGCGCAGCAAATGCACAGGGTGGCATTGTAACTCAGGAAGCATTCATCGACGCTTCTAATGTTATGTATCTGGCTAAGGGCGAGGCTGTTCGCGTCGGCTTCAAGGTAGAGGCAGACGGATCAAAGAGCCGCATCAACAAGAAGACCGGTGAGGTCATTGATGTGGTAAAGAAGCCCGCTAAGAATTGACCGTTTGAAAGGAGGTTCGTACTGTGAGCAGCAGATTAAAAGATTTTTATGCAAGCGAAGTCGTACCTGCTATGATTAAGAAGTTCGGATACAAGAACATTATGGAGGTTCCGAAGTTAGACAAGATCGTTGTCAATCGTGGCGTTGGTGAGGCTAAGGAGAACGCAAAGGTTCTCGATACCGCTATTAAGGAATTGGAAACAATCACAGGTCAGAAGGTTGTTCCCACAAAGTCAAAGAAGTCGGTTGCAAACTTCAAGATAAGAGAAGGTATGGCGATCGGCTGCAAGGTAACACTTCGTGGTGACCGTATGTATGAATTCATGGATCGTCTTGTAAATCTTGCATTACCCCGCGTTCGTGACTTCAGAGGCGTAAGCGCAGATTCATTCGACGGAAGAGGAAATTATGCTCTCGGACTTAAAGAGCAGCTCATCTTCCCCGAGATCGAATTCGACAAGGTAGACAAGACAAGAGGTATGGATGTCATTTTCGTAACAACAGCTAAGACAGACGAGGAAGCTCGCGAGCTCTTAAGACTGTTCAACATGCCGTTTCAGAAGTAAATAGGAGGAAGGAATAATGGCAAAGACTTCAATGAAGATCAAGCAGGCCAGACCGCAGAAGTTCTCTACAAGAGAATACAATCGTTGCAAGATCTGCGGCCGTCCCCATGCATACCTTAGAAAGTATGGGATCTGCAGAATCTGTTTCCGTGAATTAGCATACAAGGGAGAGATCCCCGGCGTTAAGAAAGCAAGCTGGTAAATACAAAGGAGGAAATTAAAATGGGAATGAGTGATCCTATTGCAGATATGCTTACAAGAATCCGTAATGCAAACACTGCTAAGCATGATACAGTAGATATCCCTTCCTCTAAGATGAAGCTGGCTATCGCTGATATCTTAGTAAATGAAGGTTATATCGCAAAATATGATCTGGTTGATACCGGAAATTTCAAGACCATCCGTGTTACACTTAAGTATGGCGCAGACAAGAATGAAAAGGTCATCTCTGGAATAAAGAGGATCTCTAAGCCCGGTCTTCGTGCATACGTCGGCTGCGAGGATCTTCCCCGCGTGCTCGGCGGACTCGGAATCGCTATCGTATCAACAAACCAGGGTGTAATGACAGACAAGGAAGCCCGCAAGAGAAATGTCGGCGGAGAGGTTCTTGCATTCGTTTGGTAATAAACGAATATAATATTTAGGAGGAATGGCAAATGTCACGTATCGGAAAAATGCCCATCGCCGTACCCGCAGGTGTAACTGTGGATATAGCAGAAAATAATAAAGTGACTGTTAAAGGCCCCAAGGGTACTCTTGAGAGAGTGCTCCCGGCCGAAATGGAAATAAAGCTTGAAGCAGGTGTTATCACAGTTTCAAGACCCAACGATCTTAAGAGAATGAGATCTCTTCACGGTCTTACAAGAACTCTCATCAACAACATGGTAGTCGGTGTAAGCCAGGGATATGAGAAGAAGCTTGAGGTCAACGGTGTAGGTTACAGAGCTGCAAAGCAGGGTAAGAAGCTTACTCTTTCTCTCGGATATTCTCATCCTGTAGAGATGACCGATCCCGACGGTATCGAGACTGTTCTTGACGGACAGAACATCATCATCGTAAAGGGTATCGACAAGGAAAAAGTCGGACAGTACGCAGCTGAGATCAGAACAAAGAGGCTGCCTGAGCCTTACAAGGGCAAGGGTATCAAGTACGCTGATGAGACCATCAGACGTAAGGCCGGTAAGACAGGTAAGAAATAAGGAGAGGAGTAAGAGACAATGGTTAGCAAAGAATCACGCATTGAGATCCGTAAGGAAAAGCACAGAAGGATCCGTAAGAATATTGTCGGAACCGCTGCAAGACCTCGTTTGGCTGTATTCAGAAGCAATAATCACATGTATGCACAGATTATTGACGATACAGAAGGCAAGACACTTGTATCAGCCTCTACTCTTCAGAAGGATGTCAAGGCTCAGCTTGAGAAGACAAACGACGTTGCGGCTGCCAGCTATCTGGGAACCGTTATCGGTAAGAAGGCTGTAGAAGCAGGTATTACCGAAGTAGTATTTGACAGAGGCGGCTTCATTTACCAGGGTAAGGTAAAGGCTTTAGCAGATGCAGCACGTGAAGCTGGTCTGGTATTCTAATCGGGAGGAATAACATGAAGAGAACGATTATAGATCCCAGCCAGTTCGAGCTGGAAGATAAAGTGTTCGCCATCAAGCGCGTATCCAAGACAGTTAAGGGTGGACGTACCATGAGATTTACCGCACTTGTTATCGTTGGTGACAAGAACGGACATGTGGGCGCAGGCCTTGGAAAGGCTGCCGAGATTCCCGAAGCTATCCGCAAGGGAAAGGAAGCTGCCATGAAGAGCCTGATCGAGATCCCGCTTGATGACAATGGATCAATAACACATGATTATTTAGGAGAATTCGGCAGCGCTACAGTTCTTTTAAAGAGAGCACCCGGTGGTACAGGTATCATCGCAGGTGGTGCAGCACGTGCCGTATTGGAGCTTGCAGGTGTAAGAAACGTACGTACAAAATCTCTGGGCTCTAACAACAAGCAGAATGTAGTTCTGGCAACACTCGCAGGCCTTCAGGAGCTTAAGACTCCCGAGCAGGTCGCAAAGCTGCGCGGCAAGTCAGTTGCTGAGATCTTAGGATAAGGAGGATCATAGGAATGGCTGAAAAGTTAAAGGTTACATTGGTAAAATCCCCTATAGGTGCCGTACCGAAGAACAAAGCAACAGTTGAGGCTTTAGGACTCAGAAAGCTTCACAAGACAGTTGAACTGCCCGATAATGCAGCAGTCAGAGGCATGATCGCAAAGGTTAAGCATTTAGTAGAGGTTGAAGAGGTTTAATTAAAGCCCAGGAGGTAAATAAAATGGATTTATCTAATTTGACTCCGGCTGCCGGTTCTGTACACAGCGACAACTTCAGACGTGGTCGCGGACATGGTTCAGGCAACGGCAAGACAGCCGGTAAGGGACATAAAGGTCAGAAGGCCAGATCCGGCGGAAGCGTAAGACCCGGATTCGAAGGCGGTCAGATGCCTTTATACAGACGTATCCCCAAGAGAGGCTTCAATAACATCAACACCAAGGAGTTCGAGACGATCAATGTTTGCGCGCTTGAAGTATTTGACAACGGCGCAGAAGTTACGATCCAGTCACTTCTTGAGAAGAAGGTTATTAAGAGCGTTAAAGACGGAGTAAAGATACTTGGAAACGGAGAATTAACCAAGAAGCTTTCTGTCAAGGTCAATGCATTCAGCGAGAGCGCTAAGGCCAAGATCGAAGCTAATGGTGGAACAGCAGAGGTAATCTAATGTTTAAGACACTTCAAAATGCTTTGAAGGTTAAAGAACTCAGAAAAAAACTCCTGTTTACATTCTGGATGTTGGTCATTGTAAGACTGGGCTCACAGATCCCTGTTCCGGGAACAAACAGCTCTGTCATTCAGAACATACTTAAGAGCAACAGTGATGCGTTCAGTTTCTTAAACTCCATCACAGGTGGTTCCTTTGAGAGCTTCTCAATATTTGCTCTTTCGATCACACCCTACATCACATCATCCATCATTATGCAGCTCCTTACAATAGCCATTCCGGCTCTTGAGGAGATGAATAAGGACGGCGAAGACGGAAGAAAGAAGATCGCAGCCATCACACGTTATGTGACCATCGGCCTCGCGCTGATACAGTCCGCAGCACTTTCATTCAGCTTCGGTAACCAGGGACTTATTACAAATCCCACATGGTTTGATTATCTTAAGGTAGTGGTCACTCTGACAGCAGGTTCTGCAATGCTCATGTGGATCGGTGAGAGAATAACCGAGAAGGGCGTCGGAAACGGTATTTCCGTCGTGCTCGTTATCAACATCATCTCACGTATACCCAATGACATTCAGGCCCTTTATGATCAGTTCATATCAGGAAAGGGCGTTGCCCCCGCCATTTTGGCAATAGTTATAATCGTTGCCATAATTCTTGCTGTAACAGTATTCGTAATATATCTTCAGGACGGTACAAGACCGATCCCCGTTTTATATTCAAAGAAGACTGTCGGAAGAAGGATGATAGGCGGACAGAGCTCGTCCATACCGCTTAAAGTAAATACAGCCGGAGTTATTCCTGTAATCTTTGCATCATCGCTGCTGTCACTGCCCTCGATAATTGGTCAGTTCTTCAGCACAAAGAGTACAGTTGCAATCAAGATACTGCAGTTCTTAAGCCCCAGCTGCTGGTTCAGAAGCGGCTATGACTGGTACATCAGTCTCGGTTATCTGTTATATGTTGTTATGATCGTTGCTTTTGCATACTTCTATACATCTATCACATTTAACCCCAACGAAGTATCGGAAAATATCAAGAAGCAGGGTGGAGCTGTTCCGGGTATCAGACCGGGAAGACCTACCGCAGACTATTTCAACAGCATCTTAAAGAGCCTCGTATTCATCGGTGCTATCGGACTTCTTATCGTATGTACGATCCCGATGATCATTCAGGGAGTATTCTCGATGGCTTCATTGTCATTCGGCGGTACATCCATGATAATCGTTGTAGGCGTTGTTCTTGAGACGATCCAGCAGGTTGAGTCACAGATGCTCGTAAGAAATTACAAGGGCTTCTTAAATAACTAGTCTTTTCCCCTGGGGCTTAATATGCCCCAAGGGTTTTTTCGCAAAATCCGCATAAGGATCTTGCTCCCATCATTATTGAGGAGGGAAAAAACATGAAGATAATCATGCTTGGAGCACCCGGTGCAGGTAAAGGAACACAGGCTAAGATGATAGCCGACAAATATCAGATCCCGCACATTTCAACGGGAGATATCTTCCGCGCTAATATAAAGAACGGAACAGAACTTGGCAAAGAGGCAAAGAAGTACATGGATGCCGGTCAGCTCGTTCCGGATGAGCTTACCGTAAAGCTTCTTCTTGACAGAGTGGCTAATGAAGACTGCAAGAACGGATACGTTCTTGACGGTTTCCCCAGGACCATTCCCCAGGCTGAGGTTTTGGAGAACGCTCTTACAAAGCTCGGAGAAAAGGTGGATTACGCTATAGACGTAGATGTTCCGGATGAGAACATCATAAGACGTATGTCCGGCAGACGTGCGTGCGTAGCCTGCGGCGCTACCTATCACATCGTATACAACCCCACAAAGGAAGAAGGCATCTGCGACAGATGCGGTGCTGCACTTATCCTTCGTGATGATGATAAGCCCGAGACTGTCATCAAGAGACTTGATGTTTATCATGCTCAGACCCAGCCGCTCATCGACTTCTATTCTTCAAGAAATGTATTAAGATCGGTAGACGGCACACAGGATCTTATGAAGGTGTTTGACGATATCGTAAAGATCCTTGACGCATCGGAGGCTTAAAATGCCCGTAAGACCAAGGAGCGCGGAAGAGATAGCACTTATGCGTCATGCAGGCAGGATACTTGCCGAGTGCCACGAAGAAGTGCGAGGCTTCATCCGCCCCGGGGTAACGACTCTTGAGCTTGACAAAGTCGCAAGAGAATTTATAGAAAGAAACGGATGTACTCCATCTTTTTTGGGATATGAAGGTTTTCCGGCATCGATATGCGTTTCCGTAAACGAAGAAGTCGTTCACGGCATACCGTCGGAAAAAAGAATATTAAAAGAAGGAGACATCGTCAGTATAGACGCCGGGACCATATATAAAGGATACAATTCGGATGCGGCCAGAACATGGCCGGTAGGAGAGATATCCGCAGAAAAGAAAAGGCTTATAGATGATACAAAGGCTGCTTTTTTTGAAGGCATCAAAATGGCGGTGGCCGGAAATCATCTGTATGACATTTCCGCAGCGATAGAGAAATATGCAAAAGACAGAGGCTACGGCATAGTCAAGGAACTTACCGGGCACGGTATCGGACAGGATATGCACGAAGATCCCATGATACCAAACTACAAGCCCATAGGAACCGGGCTTTTGCTAAGGGCCGGAATGACCTTTGCGATAGAGCCGATGCTGACACTAGGCACCGCAAGGATCAGGTGGACGGATGACTGGACCGTGGTAAGCGCTGATAAAAGCCCCGCAGCTCATTACGAGAACACCATTCTTATAACGGATGGAGAGCCTGAGATCCTGTCACTTATAGGAGGCTGTTTATAATGGAAAGCAGACCGTCGGAAATAGTAAGATCGCTTGCGGGACATGACGCAGGAATGTATTATATGGTTTTGGGGGTCGAAGGAGATAAGCTTTACTTAGTTAACGGAAAAAACAAAAAGCTTGCCAATCCCAAGATAAAAAAGCAAAAGCATGTACAGATCCTAAGAGGTCAGAGCGAGGACATCTTAAGCAGGATGAAAGAAGGAAAGCTTAATGATGCAGACGTGATACACAGGCTTCGCATAGGAAAGGAGATCGAGAATGTCTAAATCACAAATGATAGAAACAGAAGGCACGGTCATTGAAAAATTACCGAATGCGACCTTCCAGGTGCAGCTCTCAAACGGGCACACCATTTTGGCACATATCAGCGGAAAGCTTCGAATGAATTACATCCGTATCCTTCCCGGCGACAAGGTCACAGTCGAGCTTTCGCCCTATGATCTGACCAAAGGAAGGATCACTTGGAGAGATAAATAAAAATTTTTATTTCTGCTTGACAAAAGTGACCCTTAAGTGCTAATATGTAAAACGCTGTTTTTGTAGACTGACCAAGTAGGCTTTAGGAATACGTGGCCGGTCAAAGCCCGTCTGCACAGTAGCAGGCAGAGAGGAGGAAAGGACTGTGAAGGTTAGAGTTTCCGTAAAACCTATGTGCGAAAAGTGCAAGGTAATTAAGAGAAAGGGAAGTATCCGCATAATCTGCGAGAATCCCAAGCATAAGCAGAGACAGGGATAATTGTCTGTTGCTATTAAATCAGAATATATCAGTGCGGCTGCAGCGTGCTCATTTCACGCTGAATTGATATAGATCCCGAAAGGGAAAAATCGTAAGGACATTTTATAATGGAGGTACTAAAGCACTATGGCTCGTATTTCAGGCGTTGATTTACCCAGAGAGAAGCGTATCGAGATCGGATTAACCTATATTTTTGGTATCGGTCGCGTCAGCGCAAACAAAATTCTCGCCAAGGCGGATGTAAATCCCGACACTCGCGTTAAGGATCTGACCGATGATGAAGTTGGTCGTATCCGTGACGTCATCGATGCAGAATACATGGTAGAGGGTGACTTAAGAAGAGATGTTGCCCAGAATATCAAGACTCTGCAGGAGATCGGATGTTACAGAGGAATCCGTCACAGAAAGAGCCTTCCTGTTCGTGGTCAGAAGACAAAGACCAATGCAAGAACAAGAAAAGGCCCGAAGAAGACTGTAGCAAACAAGAAAAAATAATTGAAAGGAACCCATAAGGGAAGGTTAGTTTTGTAAAATGGCTAAGCAGCAAGCGTCAGCAAAAAAAGTGACAAAAAAGCGCGTTAAGAAAAACGTTGAACGGGGACAGGCTCACATTCAGGCATCTTTCAATAATACCATCGTTACTTTGACAGATGCACAGGGAAATGCTCTTTCATGGGCAAGTGCGGGCGGTCTTGGATTTAAAGGTTCAAGAAAATCTACTCCTTATGCAGCTCAGATGGCAGCTGAAACTGCGACTAAAGCAGCTTTAATTCATGGCTTAAAGTATGTGGATGTATTTGTTAAAGGACCGGGAACCGGCAGAGAGGCAGCTATCCGTGCCCTCGCAGCAGCAGGACTGGAAGTTACCAGTATCCGCGACGTTACTCCCGTACCGCACAACGGATGTCGTCCGCCCAAACGCAGAAGAGTTTAATTAGGAGGTGCAGAAAAAGTGGCAGTTAATAGAGTTCCCGTACTTAAAAGATGCAGATCTTTGGACCTTGAACCGGGATTTTTAGGAATTGACAAGAAGTCAAGCAGAAGCTTGAAAAGAGCAAACAGAAAGATGAGCGAGTACGGACTTCAGCTTCGTGAAAAGCAGAAGGCTAAGTTCATCTACGGTGTTTTGGAAAAGCCTTTTAGAAATTATTATACAAAAGCAAGCAGAATGAAGGGAACCGTTGGTTCAAATCTTATGACTCTCCTTGAGAGAAGACTTGACAACGTTGTTTTCCGTCTCGGACTTGCCAGAACCAGAATGGAAGCCAGACAGATGGTAGACCATAAGCATATCACTGTTAACGGCAAGTGCATCAACATTCCTTCATACCTTGTTAGCGTCGGCGACGTTATCGCGGTTAAGGAAAGCGCACAGTCAAGCACACTTTATAAGAACGTGGTAGAAGCTACAGCAGGAAGGATCGTTCCTGAATGGCTTGATGGCGGCAAGGAGACCTTCACAGGTACCGTTAAGCAGTTCCCCACAAGGGAAATGATCGATGTACCCGTAAACGAAGTGTTGATCGTCGAGTTGTATTCTAAGTAATCTTAGCATACATTAATTCAGCCATAGGAGGGGCTTTTATATGTTAGATTTTCAGAAACCCGATGAGATCAAGGTAGTCGAGATCTCTGAGGACAAGAAATACGGCAGATTTGTAGTTGAGCCTCTGGAAAGAGGTTATGGTACGACCCTTGGCAACTCTTTCAGAAGGATCATGCTTTCTTCCCTCCCTGGATGCGCAGTAAGCCAGATCAAGATCTCCGGTGTTTCACATGAGTTCAGCACCATCCCCGGTGTAAAGGAAGATGTTACTGAGATCGTGATGAACATAAAGGCACTTGCAGTAAAGAATACTTCTTCCGAAAGCGGAAGTATCTCCTGTTATGTCGATGCATCAGGTGACTGCACCGTAACGGCTGCAGATATCCAGACCGGACCGGAACTTGAGATCATAAATAAAGATGCGGTAATTGCTCACTTAAGCGGCTCAGATGCACATCTTTATATGGAGCTTGTGTTTACTGAGGGGCATGGTTATGTCAGCGCAGACAAAAATAAGAAAGAGAACATATCTCTCGATTATATCGCTGTAGACTCTATCTACACACCTGTGGAAAGAGTAAACATGACCGTAGAGAATACCCGTGTTGGACAGAGAACAGACTACGACAAACTTACACTTGACGTATTTACAAACGGAACGATAACACCCGAGGAGGCAGTAAGCATTTCTGCAAAGATCCTCAAAGAAATGCTTGATCCCTTTATCAAGCTTTCCGATGTGGGTGATATCATTTCAAGCAAGACGGAAGAGGTCGTTGAGCCTGCTTCTCAGAACGGAAATGTCATCAATATGCAGATCGAAGACCTTGAGCTTTCAGTGCGTGCGTTCAACTGCCTGAAGCGTGCAGGTATCAACACTGTAAAAGAACTTACAGACAAGACATCTGATGAGATGATGAAGGTTCGTAACCTTGGCAAGAAGTCTCTTGATGAAGTTATCGCAAAGCTTCACGAACTGGGACTCAACTTAAAGCAGGGAACGAATTGATAAACAGTATATGCTAACCACGGAGGTAAAGATAAATGGCAGGTTATAGAAAGCTTAGCAGGACCTCGGATCAGAGAAAGGCTTTGCTTAGAAATCAGGTCACAAATCTTTTATACAACGGAAAGATCGTGACAACTGAAGCTAAGGCAAAGGAAGTTCAGAAGATCGCCGAAGGCCTGATCGCTCTCGCCGTTAAGGAAAAGGATAACTTCCAGACAGTTACCGTTTCCACAAAGGTTGCCCGCAAGGACAAGGATGGAAAGAGAGTTAAAGAAGTTGTTGATGGTAAGAAAGTAACTGTATTTGATACAGTTGAAAAGACAGTTAAGAAGGACAATCCTTCAAGACTTCACGCAAGAAGAAAGATGCTTCAGACATTTTACGGCGTGACCTATGTTCCCGCAGAAGCTGCAGGAAAGAAGAAAGGCACGAAGACTGTAGATATGCCCGCAAAGATGTTCGACGAGATCGCACCTAAGTATGAGAACCGCAATGGCGGATATACTCGTATCGTAAAGATCGGTCAGCGCAAGGGTGATGCAGCAATGGAAGTATTACTTGAACTCGTGTGATCTTAGGATACTTTTCCGGGCAGGCTTTATTTTAGCCTGCCCGTTTTTTACTATTTACCTTGGAAAGGAGGGCGTGAAATGGAACTTATAAAAGTGGAAGATATATCATACAGCTTTAAGGAATATGATGAAGAAGGCAATGTCACAGGCGCAAGAACGGCTGTGGACCATTTAAGCATCACTGTTCCCGCGGGCACATTTCTCGCCGTCCTCGGAAGAAACGGTTCGGGCAAATCGACCTTTGCAAAGCATTTGAACGCCCTTCTGATACCGCAGGAGGGGACAGTGTATGTGGACGGCATAGACACGTCAAGGGCTAAGGATATGCTTTTGATAAGAAGAAATGTCGGAATGGTATTTCAAAACCCGGACAACCAGATCGTTTCCACCGTAATAGAAGAGGATGTGGCATTCGGCCCGGAAAACCTGGGGGTGCCTCACGGCGAACTCGAAGACAGAGTCTACGGCAGTCTTGAAAAGGTCGGAATGAGTGAATATGCCTCAAATTCCCCTACCAAGCTGTCCGGCGGACAAAAGCAGCGCATAGCCATAGCGGGCGTTCTGGCCATGAAGCCCAAAGCCGTTGTATTTGATGAGGCAACTGCCATGCTCGACCCCAAAGGAAGGCGAGAGGTCATGGCTGCCCTTAAGAAGCTCCATGAAGAGGGGATAACCATAATTCATATCACCCACCATATGGAAGAGGCATCCGAGGCGGAACGCGTTATTATAATAAATGACGGCAAGGTAGTGATGGACGGAACTCCGCAGGAGGTTTTTGGTAACCACGCGGAGGCGGAAAAATACGGTCTTCGCGCACCCAATGCTGTGCTCTTGCGTGATATGTTAAAAGATGGCGGCATGCAGCTTGGGGAACATATAGCGCTTGACGAAGAAGAGCTCGCTATGCAGATAGCCTCAAATTTGCGAGGGGGTGAAGACAATTAAACTTGTACTTGAAAACGTTTCATATGTCTACAACCCCGGCACGATATACGAGACCGTCGGAATAACGGATGCGGACCTTTCCTTTGAGAGCGAAAAGTCCTATGCGGTAATAGGCCATACCGGTTCCGGAAAATCCACTCTTTTGCAGCTCATGAACGGACTTTTATCGCCCGCAAAGGGCAGAGTGCTGCTTGACGGAGAGGATGTTCACGCAAAGAAATATAAAATAAAAAAGCTGCGAAGCAGTGTAGGTCTTGTCTTTCAGTATCCCGAATACCAGCTTTTTGAAGAGACGGTCATAAAGGATGTGTGCTTCGGACCCAAAAACCTGGGATATACCCCCGAAGAATGCTTGGAGCTTGCAAAGGAAGCACTGAGGCTTGTTGGCATAGAAGAAGATAAATTCGATCAGAATCCGTTTAACCTTTCGGGCGGACAGAAAAGAAGAGTGGCCATTGCGGGGGTCCTGGCAATGAACCCGGGCATTCTGGTATTGGATGAGCCTGCGGCGGGGCTTGACCCGGAAGGCAAGGAACAGATACTCAGTCTTTTAAAGACGCTTCGTGGAACAAAAAAAATGGGCATCGTCATGGTGTCCCACAACATGGATGATGCAGCAGGCGCCGATGAAGTCATAGTTCTTGACAAAGGAAGCATAGCGCTTAAAGGAAGCGCAAGAGAAGTGTTTAAAGAATATGAAAGGCTTAATGGGCTTGGCCTTGATGTCCCCTTTGCCATGCGCATGACAAGGCTTTTAAGAAGCAAGGGCATAGCTCTGCCCGATTGCTTTGATAATGAAGAGCTTTCCAAGGCTCTGTTAAAGATGTATAAAAGGTAGGCAAAATGATCAGGAATATTACTCTCGGGCAGTATTACCCGGCTAAAAGCAGAATACACGCGCTCGATCCGAGAGTAAAGCTCTTTGCGACATTCATCTTTCTGATCTCGCTTTTTGTAAACAACAGCTTTACGGGCTATATCTTCATCATAGCATGCTTTGGGATGGTGATAAGGGTATCACGCGTTCCTTTAGGATATATGATAAGAGGCCTTAAGGGCATAATCTTTATCATGTGTTTCAGCGTTATCATAAATATCTTTATTACCGAAGGACAGGTCCTTTTAAGCTTCTGGATATTTAAGATAACGCTTGAGGGATTAATAAGGGCGGCTTATTTCGCAATAAGGCTGATCCTTCTTATACTTGGGTCGTCTTTGATGACATACACGACTACGCCCAATTCACTTACGGACGGGCTTGAAAAATCGCTTGGCTTTCTGACATACCTGCGCGTCCCTGTGCACGATTTTGCGACGATGATAGGTATTGCGCTTCGCTTTATACCGGTTTTGAGCGAGGAGGCCGACAGGATAATCAAGGCACAGGAGGCAAGAGGAGCCGATTTTACGCAAGGGAATCTGATGAAGCGTGTAAAGGGAATGATCCCCCTTATTATCCCGCTTCTTATATCCGCTTTCAGAAGAGCGGAGGATCTTGCGCTGGCGCTCGATGCAAGATGCTATAACAAGGAAAAGTGGAGGACAAAGCTTCATCCGCTTAAGTATTCACGTGCGGATGTTGCAGCATATATACTGCTTTTATTGTACCTTGGAACAGTCATAGCGTCAAAATACGCTTTTGAATATATGGGATTTGTTTGATGATGAAAAGGATAATGCTTACCGTGGCATATGACGGGACAGATTATCACGGCTGGCAGGTCCAGCCGGGCGTCCCTACCATAGAGGGCGAACTAAACAGGGCTTTAAGAGCCCTTACGGGCGAGGAGATCGTGGTCACAGGCGCTTCGCGCACCGACGCGGGCGTTCATTCGATGGGTAACGTGGCCGTGTTTGATACTTCATGCCCCATACCGGCAGCAAATCTTCCGAGAGCTCTTGATGGGAGGCTTCCGGAGGATATAGTGGTAGTTTCGGCCGTGTATGTAAAGCCGGATTTTCATCCGCGCCACTGCGACCACAGAAAAACATATGAGTACAGGATCTATAATGACCGTATAAGGGATCCTCAGACGGACAGATACAGCTATCATTACTACGGCGATCTTGATGTGGAAAAGATGAAGGAAGCGGCCGCCTTCCTTAAAGGCACGCATGATTTTTCATCGTTCTGCGCCGCTGCAACAGACGTGGAAGACAAGGTCAGAACGATCTATGACATATCTGTCTGCAGGGAAGGCAAAATGATAAAGATAAGGGTCACGGGAAACGGATTCCTTTACAATATGGTACGTATAATATCCGGGACACTTCTTTTTGCGGGCAATGGCAGGACCTGGCCCGAAGAAGTAAAAAGTATAATAGAAGGAAAAGACAGGCAGCTTGCGGGGCCTACACTTCCCGCAAAAGGACTTACACAAATAGAGATAGATTACACAGAGGCAGGGGATATTTATGAGAACGACCAGACTATTATGTGACGAATGGAAATTTGCAAAATGTGCATTCGGAACCGGATACAAGGATGCAGCAGGCTTTGAGGAGGTGGATCTGCCGCATGACTGGCTGATATATGACACGCTGAATCTTTATGAGACCTCCACAGGGTGGTATAAAAGAGGTCTTGAATATACAAACGATGGGAACAGAAGAATACTTAAGTTTGAGGGCGTATATATGGACAGCCATGTCTATGTAAACGGCCTTGAAGTATTTGAGTGGAAATACGGATATACCGTATTTGAAGTGGATATAACGGACTGCCTTAAAGAGGGCGAAAATGAGATCGCCGTAAGGGTCGATCACAAGGAGCCTAATTCAAGATGGTATTCCGGTGCCGGCATTTACAGGCCCGTCTATCTGATAACATGCCCGGCAGAGCATATCACATTTGGCGGAGTATACATAAGCGCATATGAAGACGGACGTGTTTTGGCGACTGTCCGGACGGAAAGACCGGTGGGAGTGCAGGCGGCAGAGCTGAAGATAAGAAACAGAGTTTTCTTTGAAGGAAAGCAGCTTGCGGAGACTGTAAGCAGCGCATGCGCCTTGGATATCTCACTTGTAAACCGCATCGTAAAAAGGGACGGATGCCTTTATACGCTAAATACCGACACGCTTAAGGTAGAATCTCCGAATCTTTGGGACATAGATTCGCCCGTGCTTTATACATTGGTTACGGATGTTATAAAAGACGGCGAAGTCATAGATACCGTTACAAATACCTTTGGATTCAGAACCATAGAATTTACTACAGACAAAGGCTTTTTCTTAAACCACAGGCATGTAAAGCTTCACGGAGCATGCGAACATCATGACCTTGGAGCGCTTGGCAGCGCATTTAATAAGGCTGCTATGAGAAGAAAGCTTGTTAAGCTTCGCGAAATGGGCGTAAATGCCATCCGTACCAGCCATAATCCGCCCGCAACGGAGTGGATGGAGCTGTTTGATGAGATGGGCTTTTTATGCGTTTCCGAAGCCTTTGACATGTGGGAGATGCAAAAGACCGAATATGACTACGGCCGCTTCTTTAAGGAATGGTCGGATATAGACGTTGCCTCATGGGTACTTGAAGGCCGCAATCACCCCTCGATCATCGCATGGAGCATAGGAAACGAGATATATGACACCCACGCTTCAGAGCACGGGCAGGAGATCGCATCCCGCCTTGTAAGTCATGTGCGTGAGCATGATTTCAGATCAAACGCATACGTGACACAGGGATCGAATTTCATGCAGTGGGAGAATGCGCAGAAATGTGCTGATATCCTGAAAATAGCAGGCTATAATTACGCGGAAAGGCTGTATCAAAAACATCATGAGGAGCATCCCGACTGGTGCATCTACGGAAGCGAGACATCCTCCGTTACCCAAAGCAGGGGAATCTATCATTTCCCCAAATCGGAACGCATCCTGACGGATGATGACGAACAGTGCTCATCACTCGGCAATACATCGCCCGGGTGGGCATCGCCATGCGATGAAGCAAATATCATCCCCGACAGGGATACGGAATTCTGTGCAGGCCAGTTCATCTGGACGGGCTTTGATTACATCGGCGAGCCGACTCCCTATTCCACCAAGAACAGCTATTTCGGACAGATAGACACGGCGGGCTTTGAAAAGGATTCCGCATATATATACAGGGGCGCGTGGACCGATCATAAGAAGGCGCCTTTCGTACATATCTTCCCCTACTGGGACTTCACTCCCGGTCAGGATATTGATGTGAGGGTAGCGACAAACTGCCCCCATGTTAAGCTTTTCTTAAACGGCAAAGAGGTCCTTGATAAGCATATCGATCTTTTGCACGGAAAAGAGCTTACGGCAGACACCGTTCTTAAATATGTTCCGGGCGAGCTTGTGGCCCTTGGCTTTGATGAAGACGGAAATGAGATAGCAAGAGAAATAAAGAGATCTTTTACTGATGCGAAAAAGATATGCGTCTCGGCGGACAAAACCGTCTTTAAAGCGGACGGGCAGGATATGGTATTTCTTGCGGTCACCGTTCTTGATAAGGATGGCAACGAAGTCGAGAATGCAAATAACCGTATTTTTGTATCCGCAGAGGGCGCGGGCCGCATCGTAGGCCTTGACAACGGCGATTCGACGGATTACGATTCTTATAAAGGGCTTTCAAGAAGGCTGTTTTCAGGGAAAATGCTTGTCATGGCAGCAGCAAAGACGGTTCCGGGTATATTTACCGTAAGGCTGTCTTCCCCGGGCCTTGAAGGCATAGAGATAACGCTTACAGCAGAGCCTGCAAAAGTTTCCCCCGGAGTTTCGGCAAATACGGAAAATGCTGCAGGGTATATCGAAAGCCGCGAGAAGGAAAATGATATTCCGGTCAGAAAGATAGAGCTTTTATCGGAAAGCACGCAGTTTGATGCGGATAACAGGGAACTGAAATTTAAAACGGTCATCTATCCGGCAGATTCTGTCTATTCCGGCGAGATAATATACAGACTTGTCACAGTACTTGGCATAGATACAAATGTGGCTGCCATCACGGATGTTTCGGACGGATATGTCACGGTAAAAGCTCTTGGCGACGGAGAATTCTACCTGCGAGCTCTTTGTAAAAACGGCACGAACAAATATCACATCATGTCGCAGATAAAGCTTACATCTGAAGGCCTTGGAAGCGCCACATTTGATCCGTATACGCTTGTTAAGGGCGGTCTAAGAACCTATGAAAACGGTGCGGTAGTAAACGGAATAGAAAAGGGCGCCGAATTCATGGGTAAAGAAAGAGGCATCTTCGGCTTTGAAAATGTGGATTTCGGAAAGTACGGAAGCGATACCGTGACTCTTCCCATCTTTGCAAACAAGACCACCCCTGTATTCATGAAGATTTATGACGGTCATCCGGATGAGGGCGGAGAGCTCGTGGCTGACATTAAATACCATGTTCAGCCGATCTGGCTCGTATACCAGTCGCAGACCTATAGGCTTTCAAAGACATTAAGGGGCATCCACGCCCTGTACTTTGTGTCTGAGGATGATTTTGACATAGAAGGATTTGTCTTTGAAAAGCCTGTAAAGGAAGATATTATCATCCCCGCAGGTGCCCGCGAGAACGTCTACGGCGATAAGTTTACGGAAAACGGCGAAGAGATAAAAGGCATAGGAAACAACGTTGTAGTGGATTTCGGCGATTTTGATTTTACAGGCAAAGCGCCCGTCGGAATAAAGATCACCGCAAAAAGCAGCCTGCCCGTAAACAGCATACATGTAAGCTTTACCGGAGATGAGCAGACACGCATCCTTTGTGAATTTGAAAAAGCGGAAGAATACACCGAAAGGTATTTTGATCTTAGCGGCATAAGCGGCAAGGGAAGTGTTTCGCTCATATTCCTGCCCGGCTGCGATATAGATCTAAAGAGCATTCAGTTTGTTTACTGATCTGAAAGGAAACAAAAATGGAAAAAGAATTCAGCAAAGAAATAAAAGATATTACATCAGAGATAATAGCAGGCTATTCAAAAGGCCGTGCCATCGACAAGGTGGATCTGTTCACGCAGCCTGACAAGACAGAGATCATATACATACTCGACAAGCTTTTTGAGATCGTATATGCCGGCTGCTACCGCGACAGATCCTTTAAGATCTACAATATCGAAAGCAAACTCCAGCTGATAATAGAGGATGCTGCCTTCCATTTAAACAAGCAGATCGCCCTTGCGCTCCGCCACAGCCGTGAGCACAAGGAGGCTGCTCAGAGTGAGATCGAATCACTTTCTGCAGAGCTGACTCTTTCGTTTTTAAAGAGGATCCCATCTATCCGCGAAATGCTCGAAATGGACCTTCAGGCGGCATATGACGGCGACCCCGCGACAAAGGAAAAGGAAGAGATCATTCTTTGCTACCCCGGCTTTTACGCTATAACCGTAAACAGGTTTGCACACGAGCTTTATCTTCTTAATGTGCCGCTCATTCCCAGGATCATGACAGAGCACGCACATTCGATAACCGGTATCGACATCCACCCCGGCGCGACCATAGGAAAGAATTTCTTCATAGACCACGGTACGGGCGTTGTTGTGGGCGAGACCACCGTAATAGGCGACAATGTAAAGCTCTATCAGGGCGTTACTCTCGGTGCGCTTTCCACAAGGGGAGGCAAGTCACTTCGCGGAACACACCGTCACCCAACAATAGAAGACAATGTCACCATCTATGCCGGCGCCTCCATCTTAGGCGGAGAAACCATCATAGGCCATGATTCCGTCATCGGATCAAACGTCTTCATCACCTACCCCCTGCCGCCCTATTCCCGCGTTAGCGTCAAGAATCAGGACCTCCTCATCAAAGGCAAGAAAGACAGCGACGCAGAGGTATTCAGCAAGGATCAGACTTTGAACTAAAGAAAATGGTTTCAAACGCACAAAATTAGTTTTCGGGCGCAAAAAACGCTTGACACCGGTGCCTGATAAATATATAATCATATTCTGCGTGAATTTCTTTGGCAGGCAGGGGCGATCTTCCCCGGAACGCACCTTATAAGCCTTAAAAAGAGATCTCCGGCGCTTATCCACCGGACGCGGCAAGCGGGAAAAACCTTTCCACATTTTCCCTGAAAGTAAATTACCTAAATCAATATGGAGGAATGATCAATGAAGACTATTATGGCTACTCCGGCTAATATCGAAAGAAAATGGTATATAGTTGATGCCGAAGGACAGACACTCGGACGCCTTGCTTCTCAGGTAGCAGCAGTTTTAAGAGGCAAGAACAAGCCCATATTTACACCTCACATGGATTGCGGTGACTATGTTATCGTTATCAATGCAGAGAAGATCAAGGTTACAGGAAAGAAATTAAACGACAAGATCTACTACAACCACTCTGATTATCCGGGCGGCATGAGAGAGACCACTCTTAAGGAACTCCTCGACAAGAAGCCCGCAAGAGCCGTAGAGCTTGCTATAAAGGGTATGCTTCCCAAGGGACCTTTAGGAAGCCAGATGTACAAGAAGCTGCACGTGTTTGCAGGTGCAGAGCACACTTACGCATCAGTAAAGCCTGAAGAGCTTAAGTTTTAATTAGAGGAAGGAGATAAAAGTCATGGCAGATAGATTTTATGCAACAGGCAGAAGAAAGAAGAGCATTGCCAGAGTATATGTAACTCCCGGAACAGGAAAGATCACTATCAACAAGAGAGATATCGATCAGTTCTTCGGATTTGAAACACTTAAGATGGTAGTTCGTCAGCCGCTTGAAGCAACTGACAACGCAGGAAAGTTCGATGTTACCGTTACCGTAAAGGGCGGCGGCACAACAGGTCAGTCAGGCGCCATCCGTCACGGTCTTGCAAGAGCACTTTGCAAGGTCGATGAGGAATATCGCCCCATCCTTAAGAAGGCAGGCTTCCTTACAAGAGACCCTCGTATGAAGGAAAGAAAGAAGTACGGTCTCAAGAAAGCACGTCGTGCACCTCAGTTCTCAAAGAGATAATCTGCGCGAAGAGGTTGTTGCTTTTCGAAGAGAAAGCTACTTTTCAAAGAGAAAGCTACTTTTCAAAGATTGTATTTCATCTCAACACGAGAGAATTACTTTTCATCACAGAAAATTCAAGATTTTTATCCCGGGAGCCCATTCTTTGGCTTCCGGGTTTCTATTATTCGCATCATTCTTGACCACAAATCCAATTTTTTAAAAATGAGTCAACTAAATCGGGGCGGCCGATTGACTCTAAACCGAAAATATTAAAAGAGAGTCAATTGAATCGGAGCGTCAGGTTGACTCTAAACGGAAAATATTAAAAAAGAGTCAATTGAATCGGAGCGTCAGGTTGACTCCAAATGAAAAAAACAAAAAAATAGTCAATTGATTCGGAACGTTAGGTTGACTCTAAATTGGGAATATTGAAAAAGAGTCAATAAAAACAAAGTGGTCGGTTGACTCCAAATGAAAAAAACAAAAAAGAGTCAATTGATTCGGAACGTCAGGTTGACTCCAAATTGGAAATATTGAAAAAGAGTCAATTGATTCAAAGCGCCGGGTTGACCACAAATGGTATATTTTATAAATGAGTCAACTTTAGAACTGAGACCGGTTGACTCCAAATCAAGAATTTTCAAGATGGGTCAATTCTTATATAAAATTAAAAGTAGTTTAAAAAAATAACTGAAAAACAACTAAAAAAGAAAACTAAAAAAACAACTAAAAAAAGCAACAGAAAACAACAAACAATAAAAAACAAAAAAACAAAAGAAAAGAGGTAAAAACAGTGAAGGGATTAAAAGAAATGCTCATAGAGGAGCAAAAGTATCTGGAAGCGGTAATAGCAAAGGTGAGCGAAAGAAGGGATGTATCAGCGGAGGGAAGCCTTCGTATTTCAATGGATCATGGAAAGGTCAGATACTATCATTGTATTGACTCCAAATATGGCGAATATATTCCAAGGGAGAACGAGGAGCTTCCGCGCAGGTTGGCGCAGAAAGTTTACAATGATTCCGTGCTTAAGACCGCAACTTCCAGAAACAAACTCATCACAAGATGCCTTAAAGATTACAATGATGACGAGATCGAAGAACTATTTGAATCGCTGCATCCTGAAAGAAAAAAGCTTGTTACGCCCATTGAACCAACATTTAAGCAGCTGGAAGAGGAATGGTATGCTGCGCCCTACACAGGAAAGGCCTTCGCTGAAGGTACACCGGTAATTATGTCGGAAAGAGGAGAGCGGGTAAGATCAAAATCAGAAAAGATACTTGCGGATTATTTTTTCAGAAACGATGTTTTATATAAATATGAAAAGCCGCTCAACCTTTCAGGATATGGAATGGTCTTTCCGGATTTTACATTCTTTTCAAAGAAGCTCAGAAAAGAAATATATTGGGAGCACGAGGGGATGATGGATAAGCCCGAATATGCCGTAAAGGCAGTGAAAAAGCTCAATAGCTATCAAAAAAATGGTATTTTGCCGGGGGAGCGCCTGATTCTTACTTTTGAGACCGAACAGGATGTGTTAAATACAAGCATAGTCAAGCAATTGGTCGATAGGTATCTGAAATAAACCTTTGAAAAATGACATTATTCATTGTATTATGTAAGTGTAATTTGCGAATGCAGCAGGTGATTATAACCATATAATTCCGGGATAACATAAAATGTTAAATCGGGATTGACCGAGCGCTTTAGAGCGAGGGCTACTTCATGACCGATAGGCCAAGAAGATGTGCTCGCATCGACAGAATCAAGTTTGCGGGTGTTGTTTGTATGCCCGGTGAGGAGAAAATGCATGGAGTTTTATGATGTTATAGAGAAAAGAAGAACCATTCGGGAATTTGAATCAGAGGATATACCTAACGGTGTTATCGAAAAAGTTATTTCTGCTGCAATGAAGGCTCCTACCAATGACCATATGCGTGACTGGCACTTCATTATTGTTAAAGATCGTGAGATGATTGCGCGATTACTTGATATAGTTCCAAAAGGAATATCTGACGATGAAATGGATCAGCTTATAAAGGATTGGAATTTGAATGACAGTCTTCAACAGGAGTGCTATCGCAACGCCGTACCGAAACAGTATAGGATGCTTTTTGATGCAGCTGCAATCATTTTGCCGCTTTTGAAACAAAAGACAGATATACTTCATCCCGAGAATGTTTCCCACCTTAATGGATTTGCCTCAATATGGTGCAGTATAGAAAATCTGTTCCTTGCCGCAACAGCCGAAGGGTATGGTTGTAATCTTCGGATACCGCTTGGAAATGAAAGTGAGCATGCAAGAAAGGTGCTCGGTTATCCAAAGGATTACTATATGCCTTGTTTTATCGGCATAGGCAGACCAAAAGAGAACGCGTCAATTCCCAAACAGAAGGAAATTGATATCAATGATAGAATACATTGGGATGTATTTTAAATCTTATCCATGATTAGTAGATTGTCATGGAAAATAAAAAAGCTACCTTATATATAGAATTCCGGCATAATCAGGCTCGCTTAGACCTGATTGGTAACACTCACGTAGCACTCAAAGAATGCGTAAAGCCTTATGGTATAAGGAACCACACTTATCAAAGAGATAAGATAATACATTTTTGCATATTACAGAAATACCGAAACCCTTGCAAATCATATGGTTTGCAAGGGTTTTCTTTTTGGCGAGTATTCAGCCATAAAAAAAAATATAAAAATTGCAATAACGCAATTAAAACTATTGACATTGGAATTATTTGCGATATAATAAGGTTGTACTACTTGATATAGTAGTCAATCAAAGGAGGTACACAATATATGGCATGGAATGACAAGGTGAACGAGCTTATGAAGCAAAGAAATATGACACAGAAGCAGTTATCTGCTTTAAGTGGGATAACGGAAAGTTCGATTTCCAGATATCTCAACAGTGATAAACGGCCAAGAATTGATATTGTCGTTAATATCGCAAAAGCACTTCATGTTGAAACAGAGTACTTATTAGATGAAGATGAGAAAAGCGAGTCGGCATTTAATACAATTTCGACAGCAATTGCGAGGAAAGGAAATGAGTTGACTCCCGAAGAAGTAAATAAGCTAATAGGGATTTTGATCAGTACTAGGAAAGATGTATAGAAATGGTGAAGTTTATGATACAATTGCAAAAGTTATCGTAGATATTTATATTGATTATGATTTGAGGAATTTTCCTATTGATGAGGGCGAAGTATGCAGAAAAATGGGAGTTGCCTTAGTACCGTATTCAATTTATAACGAGGAGGAACGCAGTTTATTTTTGAAACGCTCAAAGCACGGTTTTTTTGATGGTGTCTTTTCAGGAACGCCAACGATATATTTTAATGATGCGTTGGAACCTGAGGAGACACAACGTTTCACAATTTTTCATGAAATTAAACATTTTGTTTTTGAAGATGTGGATGAGCATGATGATGATCTTGCAGATTATTTTGCAAGATATTTTATGTGTCCTGTGCCATATTTTCTTTTAAAAGATATAGATACTCAAGATGAAATTATATCATGTTGTGGCTTGAGCAAAACAGCAGCCGCGAATGCAAGCAGCAATATTATTAACAGAAAAGAAAAATATGGTTACCATTTATTTGATTATGAAGTTAAACTAATCGAACATTTGGAACCTGTTTTACTTGAAGTATATCCTAATATAAAGGAGGAAACTGCCTATGAGGGTGTTAGTAAAGACAAAGAAAACGCATAGTTATCTGCGGGAACAGTAACCATGCGTTATCGGTTATGCAAAATGCATACTTAAGCAATATCATTTTAGCATAATCGGAACTCTTTGTCTATTATCACAATTTATTAATTATCCAACTGTTGAATAGACGATTCGACAAAAATATTAATATTTGATAATAAAGGAGAATGACAAATCATGAAAAGATTTATTAATCCGATTGTGTCATCAATTGATGATATGAATCAAGTTAGATCCGGATGCAAAGACATCTGGAATGCGTTTATGACAGAGGGCGCAACTTTCGGAAAATATGATATTCCGTTTTGCCCCAATACTACAGAAGAGATTCCTAAAGATCAGGTTACTTGGGAAGAGGCCAGGCAGATTCATAGAAAACATATTGTCAGGAATGACGTTGATTATTTTGAAGATGTTTACATCAATTGGTACATTGATGACTATAAGTTCGATAGTTCACGTGGAATATGGCATGACTATGATTTTGCATTGAGAGTAATCAAACACTTTGCAGGTGTTATTACACCAGATTTTAGCACTTATCAGGATTTTCCGGATGCGATAAAAAAGTATGCGGTTTACAGAATGCGAACATTTGGTTATTGGCTTGGAAAGCAAGGAGTAAAGGTAATCAACAATGTTCGATGGGGGACTGAAGAAACATTTGATTATTGTTATGAAGGGATACCCAAAAACAGTATTGTTTCAATAGGAACTGTTGGTGGTGGGCCGAGGAAAATTGTTGACAGAAAAAGGTTTGAATCCGGCTTGTTTAAAATGGTTGAAGTTCTTAAGCCTCATACGATATTAGTATATGGTTCTGCCAAGGGAGAATGTTTTGAGATACTAAGAAAACGAGGAATCATGGTTGTTTCCTATCAAAGTAAGACAGCAAGAGACTTTGAAAGGAGGAAGCAGCATGAGTAAAGGATTTAGTGGATTGTTTCATGGTACGCTAGGAACATCTTATATCAATGGTTCTCAAAATGAAGTTTCTTATTCTGATAGAGGGATAGAGATACCGGAACACGTTAAGAAGATTCTTTCAAAACTTAAAGAAAAAGGGGACACTGTAACAGGTAACAAAGATAGTTTTTCAATGAAAGATGTAAGTATCATGTCAAAGGAAACAGGAGCTGAATTTGCTCGTGTTTCGATTGGAGAAAAATCGTATCTGATTCGTGGTGATACAAGCGGTGCAGTCGTTACAAATAAACTGCTGAAAAAAATCGAGAAATATGGTGGGTCGCTTGATTTTCACAGTCACCCTCATGATAATGATTGCGTTCCATCAAAAGAAGATAGAACGATGTTAAGCATGTTGAAGCGTTTGACTGGGCAATCAGAAAGTAAAATCGTGACTCCCAATGGGCGAATAAGCACTTTTAATGAACACGGTGTCATTGAAACCGGTAGCGTTTCAAATGTCATTGATCATGATATGAAAGAAGTCTATACAAGATTATTTGGAGGTGAATGAATATGTTAAATAAATTTGAAGCTAAAATTGCTGCGTGCGGTGCAATAGCTGATTTATTTGGTGTTGACTATTTTCGCGAACACTATAAGGAAGCATGTGAATCATATCCATCAGATGAGTATGATGAAGTAGAATATGAATACTTTCTGGGCTTTGAAGGTGACGATGAAACTAATAAATGGACAGTATTTGCCAGAGTACTAGTTAATCGTGAAAGCAAAGAATGTATATTTCTTGATTATAAAACACCTGATGGAGAGAGAATGGAGAATCCTATTAAACCCACAAGTTTTGCGTAATACTTATTTAGAGTTTGATTGATTTCCGCTTATCTACGTTGCACACAAGTTGCATACAAACGAAAACTGTGGTTGCTGCCTTCGAGGTGTCTACCGTACTACAGAACCTTTGAAAATAAATGGTTTTGGTAGAAACCGGGTAGAGCCCAAACACCTCTGAAAGTCTTGGTTTTAAAACGGCTCAGTTCTCAAAGAGATAAGAATTACTGCGAAGAGCAGATCAAAAAGGAGATCCACGGGTTCGCCCGTGGATCTCCTTTCGTCTTTTCATTTTTTTGACCGGAAATCTTTTTTCTCAAAAACAAGTCAAAAATCCCCGCAAGATATCTTGACAGAAAATCACAACCGGCCATATGGACTAGATCTGTTTTCTCAGCTTGGCAAACTTTGCAGATTTGCTTTCGAGAAGTTCGAAGGATTCTTCGGTTGGTGAGGAAGCTATACCGGCCTGCATATAGTTTCGAAGTACTCCGACAAGGATGAACGGACGGATGAATGCACCATGCAGGAAATTCCAAATAAGCAGAGCAACTACAAGTGCGCAGACAAGCATAAGGTTATTCGGATCAGTGAGCGCAGGAGATATATGCGTATCGGCCTTTGCTGCAATCTCTGTGATCTCGGCTGCAAGTGTGTCGAAAGCCTTCGGCATTGCCGAGAAGATACCGTAGAAAATTCCTGTGAACAGACCGCCGATCGTTACGAGCGATACAAGTCCCATTCCGAAAACGCGGCCCATATTCTTAAGGAAGGTCTTACCGTTCTTGAAGAACAGAACGGCTCCCTCACACGTCGCCCTTGCGGCATTGGTATCACGGCGGTAGAATACCCAGCCGAGGCAGCAATCGCAGAGGTAGGCTACGATGACTTGGATAATGGTCGAGATGGCGGCACCGATGTTGCTTCCGTTTTCTCCGCCGATCTTCTCTCCTACAGAAGTGATAGCGCGTCCGAGCTGATTGAAAATACCTTTGATAACGCCTGTGGCTGCAAAGAATATGGCGACAGTGGCAAAGCGGTCCTTTACGATCTTTTTGCCTTCGCCTATAACGTCGTCCGGAAGGCTGTTTTCGGTGACTGCCTTCGTCATCATGGCGATCTGCCCGGCCTTGTACATGTATGAGATGTAGCGCATGGCAATGACTAGGAGAACGATGGCTGCCAGCATACCGATGGCCAGACCAATAAGTCCGTTATCGGTCAGTTTGTCGGCGATCAAAAATCCTGCGACTGCAAGAACGACGCCGATGAGCAGTGTTACAAAATCCCAAAGGATCCTGCGGATGGAGAATCCGATAGTCTTTGTGTAGATCTCTTTGTTGGTCATATGGTTATACTCCTTTCGCTGTTTTTGTACGGCGTCGACAGCCGTGCTCTGACGCCGCTGCCGTTTCCATACATATCCATACAGATATTATAGTGTGTTTTCAGAAATATTACAATGAAAAAACGATCGATTCAAATAAAAAACTCCTTATTTGATGAGCGAAACTGTAAAACACAAAGAAAAAACGCTGAATCAATAGCGCTTACAGCTTTTTTGGAGTATAATAAAATCAATAGGAATACATTACGGGAGGAAAACATGAATCTTAAAACAGCATTCGAACCATATTTTAAAATAGGAGCCGCGATATCAAGGAAGAATCTTTGTACATGCAGCAACACAGCGCTTCTGCTTGAGCAGTTTGACAGCTTTACATGTGAAAATGACATGAAGCCTTCATTCTTCCTTGATGAAGAGGCAAACCTTGCCGCGCCTGAAAAATACGATCTTTCGCCGGCACTGACCTTTGAATACGCAAGACCTTATCTTGACTTTGCAAAGGCAAACGGCATAGCAATGCGTGGGCATACGCTTATCTGGCACAACCAGACACCCAAATGGTTTTTCTGCAAGGAATATGATGAAAATAAAGGCCTTGCGGACAGAGATACAATGCTTTCGCGAATGGAAAGCTACATAAAGGGTGTTCTGGAATTTGTGGGGACAGAATATCCCGGCATCATCTATGCGTGGGATGTTGTAAATGAGGCGGTGGATGACGGAGAGTTTAGAAAGTCTGCGTGGACGGAAACAATAGGCGAGGATTTCTTCATAAAAGCCTTTGAGTTTGCGAGAAAGTATGCAGAAGAAGGGACACAGCTTTTTTATAATGACTATGAGACCGCGCAGGAAAAGAAACGCGATTTTATCATAGCAAATGTTTTAAAACCTCTTAAAGACCGCGGCCTTATTGACGGCATGGGCATGCAGTCACATATGCTCATGGATCATCCGGACCCCTCAAGCTTTAAGACGGCAATAGAAATGTATGCAGCTCTTGGCCTCAAGATAAATATTACAGAGCTTGACATGCACAATGCAGACCCCGGCGAGGAATCTATGAACGCGCTTGCAAAAAGATATAAGGAGATATTCGCAATTCTCGTAGGCACAAAAAAGAGCGGCCGGGCAGACATCACCTCCGTGACATTTTGGAATCTTTTGGACGAAGACAGCTGGCTCACCGCATTTAGAAAGGAAACAAGCTACCCTCTGCTGTTCTGGAAAGACTGCGAGCCCAAGCCGGCATATTATGCGGTGCTTGAAGCGGCCGAAGAGATCTGATAAATAATAATATTCTTTTGTTTTGTATTTTTTTCGGGGAAATTTGAAAAATCCCCCTGCGTTATCTATTGCTTGTGACGCTGCGTAATATGATATATTTCGCAGTGAAAGGAGGAAAGGCTATGTCAATGTATACGACAGGCGAGATCGCCAAGCTTACGGGAGTGTCGGTTCGCACCGTTCAGTATTACGATTCACGCGGGATCCTCATTCCAAGCGAACTGAGCGAAGGGGGCAGAAGGCTTTATTCCGAGGCGGATGTAAAGCGCATGAAGATCATATGCTTTTTAAGGGATGCAGGCATATCCATAAACAGCATAGGAGAACTGCTTTCGGGGGATGATCCGGCGCCGGTCATAGAAACTCTTCTTGATCAGCAGCAGACACTGCTTGACGAAGAGCTTAAAGAGAAAAAACAGCAGCTTCAAAAGATAGAAGGCCTTCGCGCGGGGCTTCGTGATGCGGCAGACAACTTTTCGATAGAATCCATCGGTGACATAGCTTACAGAATGGAAAACAAAAAGAAAATGAAAAGACTGTACACAGTTTTGCTTTGCGTAGGAATACCTAATACACTTTTTCAGTGGACGGCACTTATCATCTGGATAACTACAGGCATCTGGTGGCCCTTTGCCATATGGATACCGGTTGATATCATAATTGCCACATGGGCGAGCGGTTACTATATGGACAGAGTGGCATATATATGCCCGCAGTGTCATGAGATATTTGTTCCGCGAAAGAGGGAAGCCTTGTTTGCAAAGCATACGCCGACCCTCAGAAAGCTTACATGTACATGCTGCGGTCATCATGATTTCTGCATCGAGACCGCCAGATGCGAAAAGGAGAAAAACAAAGAATGAATACAGAACAATTTATGGAATACCTGCCTTTATTGATACCGATCATCATAGTGCAGTTTGTGCTTTTGGGAATTACCCTTCATCACATACTGACACACGACAATTATAAAAGAGGTACAAGAACACTTTGGCTCGTTGTTACCATCGTGCTTATGGAGTTTGTTGGTCCGATCCTCTACTTCGTATTTGGGAGGGAAGATTCATGATGCTTCAAATTAAAGGGCTCTGCAAACGCTTTGGCGACAAAGAGGTGCTTGCAGGGCTTGACATGGATGTCCCCGAAAAAAGCATTTTTGGCTTTATCGGCAAGAACGGAGCGGGCAAGACGACCACAATGAAGCTTGTGCTTGGCCTTATAAAACCCGATTCTGGAGAGATAAGTGTTGCCGGAGAAAAGGTCATATACGGCAAGACCGGAACAAACCGGCACATAGGTTATCTGCCCGACGTCCCGGAATTCTATCCTTTTATGACCTCAAGGGAGTATCTTGCATTTTGCGGCGAGATCACCGGTATGGGTAAAAAGAATATAGAAAAAAGATCCGATGAGCTTCTTGAACTGGTGGGGCTAATTGGCGAAAAACACCGAATAAAAGGCTTTTCAAGAGGCATGAAACAGAGGCTTGGAATTGCGCAGGCACTCTTTAACAGCCCGAAGCTGCTTATATGCGACGAGCCGACATCGGCCCTAGATCCTGCCGGAAGAAAAGAGATACTTGATATCCTTATGGAAGTAAAAGAGCAGACAACAGTCATTTTTTCAACGCATATTCTGTCGGATGTCGAAAGGATATGTACGGATGTTTCTTTTATAGACGGCGGGAAAATATGCATATCGGGAAAGATCGATGAAATAAAAGAAAAATACAGGAGTGATGAATATCTTTTGGAGACCGAAACGCAGGAAGGGATAAAGGCCTTTGGCGCAGCATTCCCGGCAACGCACATAAACGGGCATACCCTCACATTTTCCGAAAAAGATATAAGCGTTTTTGATATAATGCGCTTTTCGGCCGAAAACAGAATAGCGGTCATAAAACTTGATCGCATAGAGCCCACTCTCGAATCTCTTTTTCTGGAGGTGACCGGAAGATGAAAACAGTTTTTGTATGTCTGAAAAAAGAGATAACAGAGCATGTCAGATCGGGTCGCCTTACAATACTCGGAATCATTTTTCTGCTTTTCGGTATTTTAAGCCCGGCAGTTTCAAAGCTGACACCATGGCTTTTGACGACTATGGCAGACTCACTTGCGGAAAGCGGCATGACGGTCACGGCCGCAGAGCCTACAGCACTTGATTCGTGGGCACAGTTCTTTAAAAATATCCCCATGGCGCTTATAGCCTTTGTGCTGGTAGAATCCGCCATATTTACAAAAGAATATCAATCGGGCACGCTCATTCTTTCGCTTACAAAGGGGCTTAACAGATATAAGGTCGTTTTGTCAAAGACACTTATGCTTATCCTATTGTGGACCGCTTGCTATTTTATGTGTTTTGGCATAACATTTGGTTACAGCGCATATTACTGGGATAATTCGGCGGCGCAGAATCTTATCTTTGCGGCAGGTATATGGTGGCTTTTCGGAATATGGGTGATCGCTCTGATGGCACTGTTTTCTGTTATGGCATCATCTAATGCGGCTGTGCTTGGAGGCGTGGGCTCAGTAGTCTTTTTAATGATGCTCATATCTGCTGCGCCGAAGACGGCAAAATATCTTCCGACTCATCTGATGGACGGAAATTTGCTTGTGCTTGGAAAAACCGTGCCGGGGGATTATACGGCAGCGCTTATCATCTGCATAGCCGAATGCGTATTGTTCTTTGCGCTGGCTGTGCCTGTCTTTAACAAAAAGCGGTTATAATACAGGGGGAAAATATGACACTTGAACAGGCGGAAAAAGAGTATAAATTCTGTTTTGGCAACGAAGGCTATTACATGTGGCATGAGATAGGCGAAAAGGCGTACAGGGAATACTGTGACCTGTACATCCCTCGTGAAACAAAGGCCAAGTGGGATACGGAAATGACCGAAAAAGATCTTGATGCGTTGTACGAGTCACCTTCCGGCGCATCGAGCTGGTTTGACCGCATAATCGACGCCCTTGCAAGGGGATATATGGATGTAAACAAGTATGCCGACAAGCTTCTTTGCTGGATGGAATACGCGCATGACCTTTCGGATGAAAACAGGATCCGTATCATAAAGCGCATGGGCGAAGACTCTCAGTTTCATAAAAGCGGATGTCAGGTGTATTTTAATACGCCCTATGCAAAAAGAATGCATGGGATAATGAAAAAATGGATGGACTTTGTCTGCGAGGACGAACCTTTAGACCCTCGTTTTCCCAAAAGCCCAAGCAAGCTGAAAATGTACAATGAGGCGGTTGAAGCCTATAAAAGGGAATATGAAAGGTACAGCACCGATGCCTTTGATAGCGATCTAAAAAAAGGGGGTATGTAAAATGGAGGATAATGTAAAAAAATCTGCCGAGGTCTATCTTTTCGGGCAGATACTGGGGACTCATTCGTTTATGCTGGGTGAAGAGTTCTTAAGGCCGGACGAATATTTCGAGATAAAGGAACATTTTTTCCTTCCCGGGGGGGAAACGGGAACGGCAGCTACCGTCCTTGACTCTTTGGGAGTATCGGTACGTATGGCCGGTACGTGGATAGGTACCGAGGTTGCACCTCTCATCAAAAGCTTTTATGAAAATAAAAAAGTAGATATCACGCCGCTTAAACTCTGGGAGGAAGACAAGGGCGTTATGGATTATGTTATCATAACGGGGAAGGTCAGAACACCCATGGGACGGTTTCAGACACTGTTCTCATCCGGAAAGCGCTGGTGGAACATTCCAAACGAGGATGATATAAAGGACTGCAAGGTAGCTGCGATAGACCCTTATTTCGGCGAGGAATCGCTTCTTGCCATGGAAATATGCATGCGCCACGGCATTCCATATGTAACCATAGATACAAGGCATGACTCGCCCCTTCATAAAAATGCGGCAATAAATATAATATCGCATGAGTGCACAGATATTCAGTACCCCGGTATGGCCGTAGAAGAAGTAATGGCTCTTATGCAAAAAGAAACGGACGGTCTGACGATCATCACCCAGGGAGAAGGCGAGATGATCTATGCCAGAAAGGGTGAAGAGATATACCGCATGAAAGCATTTAAAGTGGATGTTAAAAGCACCCTCGGCGCAGGCGACACCTTTAAGGCAGGGTGTACATATGCGCTGCTTCACGGCTTTTCCGACGAAGACACCGTGCGCTTTGCAAGCGCGGCTTCAGCCGAGGCAATATCGGTATTTCCGCTCCCTTTAAACCCGCCTACTTTAGAGGGCATAAAAAAGAGGATAAACGGGAGAAAAAGATGATCTTCTTGTAAAAATATAAAAAATAAACTATAATATGACCGGCATTTGTTTTGGGCCGGTCATTTTTTTGACCGCACGCGGAGTGAAAGCAGCAGGCACTTTCACCCTATGGCACCATGCCTGCGAAAAGGGAATAAAAGATGGATGAGAGTCGTAAGAAAAATGTCACCGGAGGCGGCAAAGGCATAAAGAAAAGGGGAGAAGCCCTTGATACAAACGGGCCCGTCGGACGTGCGGACGGATACGAAGGCCGAAAAGACGGCGATGACGGCCGCGGCGTTATGGATATAATAAATGCCGTGGGAAGCATGTCGCAAAGCTCGGGAGGTGCACAGCAGTCAGGCAATAAACCCGGAAATGCAAAACCTCAGGGTTACAAACCCCAGGGCTATGTTTCGCATCACTCTTCAGGCGGAGGCGGAGGCGGTTCGGCGCCCGCTGTCAAGCTGAACGGGAAGACGATACTTGTTCTTATAATAGGCGTCATTTTGTTTTTCATACTGCTCAAAGTGTTTATGAACAGTTCGGGAGGCGGAAGCGAAGAAGGCGGAAGCCAGGGCGGCGGCGGAGGCACAGGTATTGCAAGCCTTTTGGGCTTTGGCGGCGGATCATCCGCAGCCTCATCCGCAAACTGGGATGAGACCCTGAGGAATACCGGAAAGCTTAATACAGAGGTTGCGGAAGGCTCAAGAGCCAAGTACGTAACGCCCGTCGGAAACGGGCAGGACAAGATCACCATTATGGTCTATACCTGCGGAACAGATCTTGAGTCAAAGTCCGGAATGGCATCAAACGATATTGCGGAAATGTGCAGATCAGAGCTTTCGGACAAGATAAATATAATTGTTTACACCGGCGGATGCAAAAAGTGGAAGACCGACGGAATAAGCAACGCGGGCAACCAGATCTATAAGGTTGAAAAAGGCGGAATACGCCAGCTTGTCGCAGATGACGGCGAAAAGCCCATGACCGATCCGAATACCCTGATTCATTTCATAGATTATTGTGCTGACAATTATCCCGCAGACCGCAACATGCTCATATTCTGGGACCACGGCGGAGGCTCAATTTCAGGTTACGGTTATGACGAAAAGTTTGCCTCAAAGGGTTCTATGGACCTTAAGAACATAAACTATGCCCTCAAGACAGCGGATAAGAAATTCGATTTTATAGGCTTTGATGCCTGCCTTATGGCAACTCTTGAGACAGCACTTGTATGTTCAAACTATGCGGATTACCTTATTGCATCCGAAGAGACGGAGCCCGGTATAGGCTGGTATTACACAGACTGGCTTAACGAGCTTTCAAAGAATACATCTCAGCCGACTGTTGAGATAGGTAAAAACATAATAGACAGCTTTGTTTCCGAATGCGGCAAAAAGTGCGGCGGGCAGAAGACTACCCTGTCCATAATAGATCTTGCGGAATTTTCATCGACCGTGCCGCCCGTGTTCATGGCATTTTCAAATGATACCGCAGATCTTATCACGGGAAATGATTACAAGAAGGTATCTGATGCGAGAACAGGTTCAAGGGAATTTGCCGTTTCTTCAAAGATAGATCAGATCGACCTTGTAAACTTTGCATCAAAGATAGGGACAAACGAGGCAAAGAATCTTGTAAGCGCGCTCTTATCGTCGGTAAAATATAACAACACTTCCGCTAATATGAGCAATGCCTACGGAGTATCGATCTACTTCCCTTATAAGAAGGTAAATAAGGTGGATTCGGTGGTTGCATCATACCCCGAGATAGGAATGACAAATGCCTACGGAAGATGCATAAAGGCATTTGCGGGAGTTGAGACAAGCGGACAGATCGCAGCCGGCGGAACCTCATCTCCGGCCTCGGCTCTTTCAGGCGGTTCATCCTCATCAGGCCTGCAGGGAAGCGATATTTTGTCAGAGCTTTTGTCGGCATTCCTTTCGGGCGGTAGGAACGTTCCCGGAATCGACAGATCATCGGCCGCCTACATGGAGGATATAAAGACTGAAGATGTCGCTGCCTTTATTGCTGCAAACCAGTTCGACACATCAAAGCTTGTATGGAAAACGGATGATAAGGGAAGGCACCTCCTTGAACTGGCAGACGATCAGTGGAAGCTTATTCAGTCGCTTCAGATAAACATGTTCTATGACGACGGCGAAGGCTATCTTGACCTTGGACTTGACAATCTGTACACCTTCGAAGACGGAAGGCTTGTGGGAGATACCGACAACACATGGCTTTCAATAGACGGTCAGCCCGTGGCATATTATTACGAAACGACCATAAAGACGGATAACGGCACTGTAATTACAGGACGCGTGCCTGCACTTATCGACGGAACAAGGTGCAATATCATTATCACCTTCGATAAAGCGCATGAAAACGGCTATATTTCGGGCGCAAGGTATGATTATGTGGATGGCGAGACGGAAACGGTCGCAAAGAGCCTTACGGAAATTGAAAACGGTGCAAAGATCGACTTCATCTGCGACTATTACACATATGACGAAAAATATGCCGGAACCTATGAGATAGGCGAGACATATGTCTATGAAGGCAATGCGACCATAAGCAATACCGATGTGGGCGGAGATACAAAGATCACATATCTGCTCACGGATATCTACAATAACGAATACTGGACTCCTTCATATAAAGGAAGCTCCAAATAAATGCGGAGTATTAAATGGGTAAGACATTATACGAATACGAGGCAAAGGTAAGATATAACGAGATAGACGAACAGGGACGGCTTACCGTCCCTGCTCTTTTAGACCTTTTTCAAAATGCCTCAGGGTTTCAAAGCGAAGAGCTTGGATTGGGAATAGAATATCTTGAAAACAGAAAAGAAGCGTGGGTGCTGTCCTCATGGCAGATCTGCATAAATAAAATGCCCTTCTTTGCGCAAAAGGTGAGGGTACAGACATGGCCATACAGCTTCAGGCGGGCGCTCGGAAACAGAAATTACCGCATCCTTGATGAACAAGGCAACACGCTTGCCTGTGCGGATTCCTTCTGGGCATATGTAAGCACCGAGGATCATATGATAAGAAAATTTCCGCCGGAAATGATAGATGCCTACGGAACTCTGCCGGAACTTGAAATGGAAAAAGCGCCCAGAAAAATAGCTCTTCCGGATAATATGAAAGCGGAAGAGCCGTTTGAGGTCAAATATTATTTTATAGACACGAATCATCACATGAACAATGCCAAGTACATTTTGGCCGCCGCCGAATACCTCCCGGGGGGCTTTGAGGTAAAAGAAGTGAGAGCAGAATACAAAAAGTCTGCAATGCTTGGTGATACAGTATATCCCTTTGTGTCGGCCGAAAAAGACTGCGTTACGGTCTCAATGTGCGATGCTGCGGGCGAAGTATATGCGGCGGTGCAGTTTATCTCCCCATAAAGCATATTGCAGCCATACCGGGGCCTGTGTGAGCGCCTATAATGGGAGAAAGAGAGCTTCTTCTTACGACTGCGCGGGGGAAGAGAGCTTTTACTTCTGCGGCAAGGTGCTCGCCTTTTTCGGCGTCGTCGGCATCTATGACATAGACAACGTCGCCTGTGTCTGCAAACCCGTTTTTGAATTCTTCGACAAGACATGAGCAAGCGGCCTTAGTGCCGCGTTTTTTATTTACATTGTCAAGCTTGCCCTCTTTATTAATGATAAGGATGGGCTTTATTCCAAGAGCAGTACCTACCACGGCTGTGGCAGCGCTTACTCTGCCGCCCCGTTTTAAATACATCAGGTCTTCGACCATGAACCAATGCTTTATCTTTGATGCGGCTTTGACAAGATCTTCGTAATTTTCCTTGATGGTCATGCCCGCCCTGCGGTTTCTTATGGCGCGCTCAGCCAGTACACCCATACCGCCTGTTGCGGCCAAGGTATCTACAGGGAAAAAGTCGGCATCCGGGTATTTCTCTTTTAATTCCTCCCTTGCGGTGCAGGCACTTTGGAAGGTGGATGACAGTCCGCTTGAAAGGCAAAGATACAAAACGGATATTCCGGCCTCAAGATACTTCTTCAAATGCTGTTCATACATGTATGGAGAGATCTGGCTTGTATGCGTGAGATCTCCGTGGCGCTGGCCTTCATAAAAGGCATGAATAGTGGCTGCGTCCTCCGGGCCTGTGCATGTGCGCATTTCTTCACCGATGGAATAATCCATTGGGATAAAGTCAAGGTCGTTTTGCTTTGCGATTTCGGGAAGTACATCTCCCGAAACATCCATCATTATACAGTAATCCATTTTTATATCCTCCGGGCTTTAATTTGAGAAAGGACTTTTTTGTTTTTTGACATATGCAGTAATTATAATGATATTGACGCCCGCTGGCAACAATTATTTTTGTATTTTTTTGAAAAAAAACCGCTTGACACAAATAGTCACTTTGACTATAATAATAACACAAGATAGTCATACTGACTATTTGAATGAAAAACGGCAGGAGTTCACAAAGGTAATGGGAAAGAAAACATCAAAAAAGGATAAGGAATTTTTGAAGACCTATGACCCCGGCAGCTATGACAGGCCTTCGGTGGCGGTGGATGTCCTTGTATTTACGGTGGATCTTAAAAAAGGCCTTGAGGTCTTTCTGATAAAAAGGAACAATCCTCCTTTTGAAGGCTGCTGGGCGCTGCCCGGTGGATTTGCGGGAATAGACGAATCTTTGGAAAAAGCCGCAGCGAGAAGGCTGAAGGAGGAAACGGGAATCAAAAAGCTGCATATGGAACAGCTCTATACCTTTGGGGAGCCGGGGAGGGACCCGCGTACCAGAGTAATTTCGGTCGCGTATATCGCTCTTGCCCCCAAAGACAAGGTGGGTTATTCGCCCGGGGATGCCCAGGATGCTTCATGGTTTGGCGTAAGCCTCATGGAAGGCAGAGTGGTGTTTGACAGCGACATTCACCTTGCCTTTGACCATGAAAGTATGGTAAAACTTGCCATAGAAAGGCTGCGCGGAAAGATCAACTATACGGATATCGCCCTGAACCTTTTGGACGACAAACAGCGCTTCACCATTTATGAGCTGCAAAAGATCCACGAGGCGATACTTGGGAAGGAATTAAATGCCGCGAACTTCAGGCGTTCCTTTATTATGAACTATGTAAACAAAGGCCTGGCCGAAGAAACGGGGGAGCTTTGCAAGGAGTTCTCATCAAGAGCCAGCAAATATTTCAGATATCTCAAAAACACGGCCGGCTGAAGAAGTACGCATAAGAAAAGGAGGAAAGATCATGAGCAGGAAAATCTTGGTAGTAGTGGATGTACAGAAGGATTTTGTTACCGGCAGTCTCGGAAGCAAAGAGGCAGCCGAAATGATGCCCGCAGTCATAGATTATGTGGCCGCCTTTGACGGAGAGGTAGTCTATACACTTGATACGCATTCCGTAAATTATATGGAGACGCAGGAGGGAAAGAATCTTCCCGTTCCACACTGCATAAAGGGAACCCCGGGATGGGGGCCTGAAGACGGACTTGAAGATGTCTTAAAAAAGAAGAATGCGGTCTGCTTTGAAAAGGTGACCTTTTCTTCAAAGGACCTTGCTCTCTACCTTGAGGCGGAAAACTCAAAAGAAAAGATAGACGAGATCGTGCTTATCGGTCTTTGCACCGATATCTGCGTCGTTTCAAATGCGCTCACCATCAAAGGCTTTCTGCCGGAGACGCAGCTTACGGTAGTGGAAAAGCTTACGGAGGCAACATCAAGAGAAATGAAGGCAAAGACCCTGGACGTGCTTCGCTGCTGCCAGGTAAGGATCGTATAAAAATTGGAGGATCATAAAATGGACAGAATAATAACAAGTCTTTTAGAGACAGACATGTACAAATTTTCGATGGGACAGGCGATATATCACCAGTTCAGCGACTATAAGACAACATGGACTTTTAAATGTCGCAATACCGATGTTTTCTTTACCCATGAAATGGTAGAGGAGATAAAGCATCAGATAAAGGAATACTGCAATTTGAGGTTCAATGAGGAAGAACTTGAGTACCTGAACAATATCAAATGGATCAAAGGCTCATATGTGGATTTCTTAAGGCTTTGGAAGCCCAGATATGAAGATTTTGAGATAACAGAGGATGCCGAATGCGGCCTCTCCATCGAAACAAAGGGAACATGGCTGAACACCAGTATGTATGAAATACCCACGCTTGCCATAGTTAACGAAGTCTATTTCCGTATGCGTTTTGATTACGAAAAGCTCATGGATTCCTTTGAAAAGAGACTTGACGAAAAGATCACCTGGCTTACGGACGGAACCTATGATATAGGAAATTTCAGTGAGTTCGGTCTCAGAAGAAGGCTTTCCGGGCAGGCACAGGAAATGGCCGTAAAGAAGCTTTGTGCCGCAAACGGACAGTATAAAGCGTCAAAATGTGTCGGTACCTCAAATGTTTATCTTGCGAAAAAGTACGGTGTTCTGCCTGTCGGCACCATGGCACACGAATGGATCATGTGCGTCGGCCAGGGCAATCACAAGCACAATCCCGCATATTCAAACTGGTATGCCCTTGACGCATGGGTAAAGGAATACGGCGTGTTAAACGGTACTGCCCTGACCGATGCCATTACGACGGACTGCTTCCTCCGTGACTTCCAGCTGACCTATGCAACGCTCTTCAGCGGCGTTCGCCATGACAGCGGTGACCCTTATGTTTGGGGCGACAAGATGATCGCACACTATGAAGCACTCGGCCTCGATCCCGGACAAAAGACGCTTCTCTTCTCCGACAGCCTGGATTTTGAAAGAGCATCAAAGCTTAATGCGTATTTCAAAGACAGAGTAAAGGTTGCATTCGGCATAGGAACATACCTGTCAAATGATACAGATGAGCATCCCCTTAATATAGTTATGAAAACGACAGCCTGCAACGGTATGGATGTGGCAAAGATCTCCGATGACGAAGGCAAGGGAATGTGCAAGAGCCATGATTATGTTCACTATCTGAAGAGATGTATCAAATGGAGAATGGAAAAGCAGAATAACTGATAAAGGTGTGCGCCGGACAAGAAAAACAAAGCGGAGGTCCATCGATGCAAAAACTGGTACTTATATTTGGGACATTTAATCCCATAACCAACGGTCATATCCGCATGGGAATTCTGGCAAAGGAAAGATTTCCGGAAAGCAGGATAATCTACGTTCCGGCCAAAAGCAGCTTTCTTCGGGGCTGGAAGGGCATGGAAGGCAGACTAGTGATGGACGGCCGGACCAGAGTGAGCCTTATGAAAAAGGCACTTACAGAATACGGCTTTGAGGTCGATGACATAGAGGTCGCCACAGACATAAGCGGACGTACATATGATACGATAGCGGCTTTGAAGAAAAAATATGACACGGATGATATCTGTATTTGCATGGGAACGGACAAGGTGGCAGAGCTTTCAAAGTGGTACAAAGGGCGCAGCCTCGTAGCCGAAAACAAATATCTTATAATAAGCCGTAACAAAGAAGAACTGGATATGTCGGATGAGACGGTGCGCGAGTTCTCCGATAATTTTGTTTTGATCGAAAATGATGAATATGACAACGTCAGTGCATCCATGGTCAGAGAAGCCTTTCTGGCCGGACAACTTGACAGCATAAAGGAAAGTATACCTGATGCGGTGTACAGATACCTTAAGGAGCATAAGGGGATATACAGATGAACGATCTTAGATTCAGAAAAGCGGCATGTGCAACATTCGATGTAAAGATAGGTGACATCGAAGCAAACAAAAAAAACATCATAGACGTTATAAAGAAGGCGGCACAGCAGGATGTGGACATTCTTGTCTTTCCCGAGCTTTGTCTTACCGCATACAGTTGCGCGGACATGTTTTTAAGACATGGTATGGTCGAAAGAGCTATGATGGCCCTTTTGGATATCGCAGAGGAGACAAAGGGGACAGACTGCGTGGCCGTTGTCGGAACACCGGTAAAAAATGCCGGAAAGCTTTTTAACTGTGCAGCAATTATAAACGACGGAAGGATCTGCGCTGTTGTTCCCAAATCTTTTCTTCCAAGCTACAACGAATTTTATGAAAGACGATGGTTCCATCCTGCGGCCGATGCGAATAAGGACACGGTCCGCATCGGGCAGGATGATATACCTTTTGGCTGCGACATAATAGTCGAAACATCGGACGGAATGAAGATAGGCTGCGAGATATGCGAAGACCTCTGGGTCATAGATCCTCCAAGCAACCGTCTTGCCATGGCCGGTGCCAATATCATAGTGAACCCTTCGGCATCAAATGACATCGTGTCCAAGAAGGAATACAGGCGTGACCTCGTGAGGATGCATTCAGGAAGCTGTAATCTCGCATATATATATGCATCGGCAGGAAGCGGCGAAAGCACAACTGATGTTGTATACAGCGGACATCACCTGATAGCCGAATGCGGAAGCCTGAGGGCAGATGTTTCAAGGTATCTTCTTGAAGAGGCCATGATCACAACAGCCATAATAGATCTTGAAAAGATAGAGAACGATCAGATCAGGATGAACAGTTTTTCTTCGCCCGAAGGTCGACGTGTCCGCACGGTACTGACTGAAAGAAAAAACATGCATCAGCAGCTCCCGTTACATGTGAATGCCTATCCCTTTGTACCGGCATCCGGCGGGGCGAGAAAACAGCGCTGTGAGGAGATACTTGCCCTTCAGGCAACAGGCCTGGCATCAAGACTCAAAAAAACAGGCATGAAAAAATGCGTCATCGGAATATCGGGCGGACTTGATTCTACCCTTGCGCTCCTTGTCATAAAGGAAGCATTTGAAATGATCGGGAATGATATGAAAAATATCATAGCCATAACCATGCCGGGTTTTGGCACAACTAAACAAACAAAAAGCTCGGCTGACGATCTTATGCGGCTTGTCGGCGCTGATCAAAGGACTGTGGATATCACTGCCGCATGCCGTCAGCACATGAAAGACATAGGCCAGCCTGAGGATGTGTATGATGTCACATTTGAAAACATACAGGCCCGTGAAAGGACACAGATCCTTATGGACGTTGCAAACAAAGAAGGTGGCCTTGTAGTCGGAACGGGCGACCTGTCCGAGCTTGCTCTCGGGTGGTGTACCTATAACGGAGATCATATGTCAATGTACGGCGTAAATGCCTCAATACCCAAGACCCTTGTGCGTTTTATAATAGAGACATATGCCGACGAAAAAGCTTCGCCTGAAATGGCAGAAGTCCTTCGAAAAGTATGCGGCACGGTAATCAGTCCCGAGCTGCTTCCGCCGGATGAAAACGGAAACATCCGTCAGTCCACAGAGGCGGCCATAGGGAAGTACGACCTTCACGATTTCTTCCTGTACAACTATATAAGAAACGGCTTTGCACGTGAAAAGATCGAAGAGCTTGCATGCATTGCATTTCCGGATATTGACAGAAAACAGATCGAAGATACTTTAAGCACATTTATGCGCAGATTCAGGATAAGCCAGTTTAAACGCAGCTGTATCCCCGACGGCCCCAAGGTCGGCTCAGTAGCCCTATCGCCCCGCGGCGACTGGCGCATGCCGTCGGATTATGATTTTGAAGGATAAAACAAAAAAGTCTTCTCCAAAAGGGAAAGGTGGCCCGCAGGGCAGGAGGCCGGATGAAGGTTTCGTGAGTCAGGAGTCGCAACTCTTGACTCATTTTGCACTTTTTGAATTTTCGGTCAACAATAACCGCCCCCCCGTGCCTTATTTATTCTGTTCGTAATAAACTATAGAGCTGAACATATCGAAATCATGTGAGTCATTTATCTCTGTGACCAGCGTAACGTTGTAGGGCAGGTCATTTTTGACGATATCATAGACAAAGCCCTCTTTGTAGAAGATGACCTGTCCGTAGCATTCGCCGGGCTCGGTGATGCAGCTGGCATGAGTCTTGACGGAATCCTTTATAAAACCGGGATCGATCACACAGGACATGGCCATGGTATCACAGTTTTTTACGGATTCTTCACCGTTGTCTTTATAAAACTCTCTGATCTTTCCAAAGGATGTTACAATGAACCTGCATGCTTCATTTCCTTTAGACAGAATTTTAAAATGCTCATCTGTCCACATGGCGTCGCCGCCGCACACCTCAAGGCTTATGATCGTGAGCGGAATGTCAGAATCCAGCATGGTTTTATAAGCCGGGGCATCCAGATATACATTGAATTCGGCAACGGGAGATGCATTTCCCTCTCTGAGACCTGCCGTGCCCATGCTCCATATCATTTTGACCCTCTTCATCGTATCGGGGTCTTTTTTTATTGCGTTGGCGATATTAGTGGTGGGACCTAAGGCAACAAGTTCTACTTCGCCGGGGTTTGCCCTGACGCTGTCAAGGATGAAATCCACCGCGTCCTTTTCTTCAGCCTTACGCACAGGGTGGATAAGGCCGGCATCTCCCATGCCGTCTGTCCCGAATACGCTGCAGGCGTCGATCTGGGTTCCGTCATAGTGCGCTGCGGCGCCTTTGTGTACCGGGGCATCCGAGCCTGCTGTCTCAAGGGCCATAAGAACGTTTTCGGCGCTTTGATCAAGGCTGACATTTCCCGCAAGAGTGGTCACGCCCAATATTTCAAGATTACGGCTTTTGGCCGCAAGAATAATTGCTGCACAGTCATCCGCACCGGCGTCAGTGTCGATGATGACCTTTTTATGGGGAAGATCTTTCGGCAGAAAATAGCTGTCATCCGTCGGCAAAGTGGAGTCGATGTGTTTTGCGCTGCACGCGGACAAGGATAATGCGCAGAACAGTATTGCGGATATTTTTTTTATTGCATTTCGTCTCATATCTTTGTCCCCCTTTTTATTTCGTTAAAATGCCTATGACCTCTCCATTAAGAATACACCTAAATACCGCATTTGAAAAGTCTTTTTATTTTAAGGAAAGAAATCCTTCGGATTTCTTTTGAAGCGCCTCAAAGCCGGCGCGGGCTCCCCTTCGCTAACGCTCGGGGCAAATTCGTCAGTGTCGACTGCTACCTGGTGACAGTCCAGCGGTTTTTCGCCAAATTTCATGAGTACCTCCAAAGAAGAATGGCAGTAGGGACAGGAGGTGTCCGTTGCTGAAGAAATGCCTCCGCAGTTCGGACAGAAATCGTAATACCATTTTTCTTTCAGCAGGCTGTCTATTCCGCTCTCGGCCTTCTTTATTTTGCCTGACGCCTTGCCGTCGCTTACGACCCGTATCGCACATTTGTAAAGCAGATTGTCACGGATACACCTGAAAACCAGGCAGCAAATGGCTGAAGTCAGCGTTATGATCGAAGGAAACAAAAATACCAGCACATCAATAAAAGCAAAGGCAAAGTCCGTCATGATCATGTTTTCAAAGACGGGAATGATAAGTTCATAGAAAAACAGGGTGGATACCAAGCCAATGAGCCCGGGAATAAGCCATATCCATGATCTCATCCATATGATGCGGGGAGTCCTTTTTACGGTATCGTATACGATCTCAACATTTTTGGCCCTGTCATTGAAAGAGATCTCATAACGTTTATGTACATCATTTAATCCGGCCCAAGAGTTTTCGTAGATCATCCTGCGGCTCGGATAATCGGCATAGTGCCAGACACGACCTGATACAGTTTCAAGTGGGTCATGTATAAGTTTATTTACGCATTTTGTTCTCTCTCCTGAGTTATAAAGTGCGACAAAGAAGAGTATTTCACTGACCAGGTAGATAGGGCAATTCATCAGACTTAGCCCGGGTATCTTCTGAAGAAATGCAAAATAAAACATGCCGACATTGATGGCGATAACGGTGTCTATGATAAATGTAGTGAAATTATGGAACTCACTGCCTCCGCCGCCGCCTCTGAAAGACCGTCCGGACCCGCCGCTGAAACCTCCGCCGCCAAAACCGCCGCCGAAGCCACCGCCGCCCATATGAAAACCACCGCTGTGGGTGCCGCCTCCGTGAAAACCACCTCTTGCCATGTATTTTTCTCCTCTCTTTTTTAAAAAATCACCTGACCGTCAATGAAGCGCCGCACGATGAACATACTGTTTCCTTTTCGTCTCTCGGTGCGCCGCATTTCGGGCAGTTTCTGTAATAAGTCCGACTTAAGAATATAAGCCGCTCGTCCAGCTCTTTCTGACGCCTGTCATTTTTCCGTACCATGTGCCCAAATACTTTATCTTCGATCTTCGGGTAGTAGTATCTTTTATATAAAGCTCCCGCTATGATATACAGAGCAAAAAGCCCTATGAAGATGCACGGCGTGAAATAGATCAGGTTGTCAAGGAAATTAAAGGCAGCACCTTCTATATCTGACTTCTCAAGCAGCGGAACGACCATCTCATAAAAGATATTTGTCGCAAAAAGAAAGATATTTAAAATAAGACCGGCGATGCCTATCTGAAGGGAATATTTGAAAAATCTTTTTAGCTTCATCTGATGCTCTCCTTTCCTGATAGCGAACAATATATAGTATACTTATTGGAATTGCAATATAACACAGCTGCCACGGCAATGCCTGCCAGGCAGTTTTAAGGTATTCTTAAGGAACAATTGAGGTTTCTTAAGGTTTGGATGAATTGATAATATCTTTGCAGGCGTTTTTACATAAAACATCAAGACAAAGCTGTCAAAAACTGATATACTATTCACATATAAATAATTTGTCCGGGACAGAAGGTGGTCCGCTTATGTTACATGACAGGAGGATTTAATAAATGCCATGAAAGAAAAAAATGAACAGACTTTAGAGAAACAGGCAATGCACAAAGATTATATTCCGTTTGACTGGAAGGCAGTAGAAGATAAAAGTTCCTGGCTCGATCCTTGCGAGGAAAGTTACTACTATGCCGAAAAGTGGAAGAGAGAAGGCAGAAAAAGCATCCTCGATCTGGGGTGCGGTCTTGGCAGACATTCTGTTTTGTTTGCCAAATACGGTTTTAAGGTTACGGCTGTGGATATTTCTGAAGAGGCTCTTGCGCATTTGAAAAAGCTTTCAAAAGAGCTTGGAACGGAGATCTGCTGCCGCAGGGCCGATATGGAAGCTCTTCCCTTTGCCGATGATGCGTTTGACTGCATTTTTGCCATGCACTCAGCAGGGCATGCCGACAGCAAAGGAATGGACCTTGTGATGAGCGAAATAAAACGTACATTGAAACCGGACGGAACTGTCTTTATGACGCTTAATTCGAAAGAAACATGGACTTATGCCGAATCGGGTCTTCCCAAAGTCGATGACAATACCGTTATAAAAACAGACGGGCCGGAGCAGGGCGTTCCGCATTATTTTGTAGATAAAGAGGATATAAAGAGGCTCTTTTCGGATTTTGAGCTTATCAAAGTCAGGCATATCGATGACTGCTATGGCGACAGCTTCGGTGGTGCGAAATGGCGGAATATGAAGCACTATTTTATCGAGGCGGTACTTCATAAAAAAGCGACAAAACCTGATTATTCGGGTATTATCGGTAGAATGGCAGACTGTAAGATAGACAGACCTTTAGGTACGGCCCATCCGAGGATCAGCTCGCTTGTCTACCCGGTCAATTACGGCTATATAGAAGGAATAATTGCAGGGGACGGCGCAGAGCAGGATGTATATATCCTCGGGGTTGATGAACCTCTTGAGAAGTTTACGGGCAGAATAATCGCTGTTTACCACAGATTAAATGATAACGAGGATAAATGGATCGTAGCGCCGGAGGGCTTTGTTTTTACGCGTGAGGAAATAATGCGGCAGATAGAGTTCCAGGAAAAGTTTTTTGACGGGGAACTGTATACATAACATTAATTGGAGAATAATAAATGAAACTAAACCAGAATGAAGTTGCCCGAGAGGAAATGCGGGTTTTGAAAGAGATCATTTTTATTTTATCATGAGCAATGAAGAGATGAAATGATATTGGGGTTGTGTTTAAATGTAATGAAATGATTGAGAATGGTTATTGACATATCAATGGACATAAGCTATAATAAGATTACCTGCTAGGTAATTTGTAAAGAAAGGAGTGGCAATTTGGAAGTAGTTTATTCTACCTCAAAGATTGAAAAACAGTGTACTGTGCTAAAAGAAGCCGGTAAACTGTTTGGCGGGGATAAAGATCTTGCAGTAAGTTTAATGGCAAGAATAAATGCTCTTAAGCAGGCCGAAACGATTAAAGATATTATCGTTCAGCCCACATTTCATTTTCATAAATTGGGCAATAAAAATGGAAGAAATTTAGAAGGCTATTTTGCAATAGATGTAAAATCAAGAAGAGAACAGTGGCGAATAATATTAGAACCTCTTGATGAGAATAAAGAACCATATGTACCTTGTAATATTGATGTTATAGCAGAGAGTGTAAGAATAGTTAAAATTGAGGAGGTAAGTAAGCATTATGGGTAATTATATAGAATATAATGATAGAATAGCTTTCCATCCGGGATATTATATTAAAGAAATAGTTGATGAGAGTGGTTTGACGCAGGAGGATTTTGCAAAAAGGCTTGATACGACGCCTAAGAATCTTAGCATTCTTATAAGAGGAGAACAGAGTTTGTCAATAGATATTGCTATGAAGTTATCGCGAATGATTGGCACAAGCATATCATATTGGTTGAATCTTCAAAATGAGTTTGATTCATTAGTAGCAGAATTTAATTCTCAAAACGAGTTGATTGAAGAAAGAAAAGTATTTGAACAACTGGATTACGGATATTTTAGAAAAAATTTTGGACTAAAAGATTATCCTAGAAAAAAGGATGATCAGATTGTTGAACTTCGAAAGTTCTTAAATGTTTCTACCATAAAGGTTTTAAAGAATACGGATTTAGCAGTTAGTTTCAGAAGTAAAGAACAATCAATGCCGGAAAATAATATGATAAAAGCAAATGCAATGGTTCAAACTGCTGTGAATATTGCATTAAAAAAAGAAACCGGAAGATTCAATAAGATAAAATTTGAAGAGGCCGTTAAATATGCAGTTACTCTTACAAGTAATCATACAGGATTTTATCCTTTGATAAAAAAAGCATTTGCAGAAGCTGGTGTTGTATTCGTTGTACTGCCTAATTTGCCCGGATCAAAGATTAATGGTGCAACAAAGAAAATCGGTCATAATATTATGCTTTTGGTTAATGATCATGGACATTCGGCAGATTCTTTTTGGTTTACCCTTTTTCATGAAATCGGTCATATCATTAATGGTGATTTCGGAATATCTTTTGAAAAAGAAAAAGGAGAAAAAGAAGAGGCTGCTGATAAATTTGCGGAAAACTGTTTGATACCGCCGGAAGAATATAGAAGATTTCTTGAAAGAGGTGTGTTTACGACACAATCGATTTGCGAATTTGCTAAACTTATAAGCAGAGATCCGGGGATTGTCCTCGGAAGACTACAGAATGATGGTAAGATAGATTTTAACGATTGGACCATGAGGAATCTTAAAACGAAATATGTAATACAGTATTGATAAAGCCGTGTCCATTCTTTGGGGTACAGTTTATTACACCACATTTAGGACTTGATTATTTTGATAGCAGTTGCTACTATTTTAGTAAACAATAAACACAAATTAGTCGCGCAGGGACATTTGAAAAATGTCCGGTCAGTGCAGATGAAAATATAGGATTGTTTACAAGGAGGTATAGCATGCGAAAGAATAAAATGACTATAGTTATAGTACTTTCATTATCATTGTGTTGCTGTGCAAAAAATGATCCGCCAGAATTGCCGGATTATGATTTGACGCAAGAGATGAGCGCGGATATAACTCTGATTGAAAGCGTGCCTAATGAAACAGAGTATTATACATATGAATCAACAGAATATGAATCAACAAATGAAGAGCAGGTTTCGACAACAGTTCCGGAAAATGATGGAATATATTATGAAAAATCATGGGATGCAGGTAAAAAGGATCAAATGATAATGGGAAGCAATGTCGCGGGATTGGTATTTGGCGACAAGGTATATGAATTTTCGAGAATTGTGTATTGCGGAGAGGATGGAGTCGGAAACATCGAAGGAAAAAATCTTGGTAAGGTTTATGCAGGCTATGCTAATGAAGACGGAGATGTATATGAAGAAGTGCATGAGGTAGATGGATATTCGCCGGATTATATGGTTTGCGTGAAAAAAATAATTGATGGGTTGGCAAATCCTAATTACGGAAAAGAAGTACATTTGATTTTTTTTAGATTGAATGATGTATTTATATCAGACGGTAAAGAATTGTTTGATTTAATGAAATTGGATCATGCTGAAAGTGTGTTGGTTTATTCGTTTGCCGATTTAACGGATCCAATATACAATTTACCCAAAGAAGATATAAGAGAGCTAAGAGATATAATGGACAATAGCATACCGGTAGATTCTAAGGAAGAAAAACATAGCGCTCTGGCTGCAAGTATGAGCAGGTATTCGGTCGGTAGATTGGTTCTTAGATTTGTTGATAAAAATGGATTATATACAGACGTTCATGTTTGTGATACGGACTTGGACGAGAAAGAGGTTTTTCTAATAGTTGAGAGAAAGAATGATTATGATATTGTTTTGAAAGTTGGACATGAATTTATGGACTATATGAATAAATTTGAAAAAGTCAAGAATTAAAACATCTTTCGCCCAAACAAAATACTTGACTTTTATCATGTTATCGTCTTATAATGCCTCAAGCGATGAACGCGTGTAAGTAGCATTCATGCAGATCCACAGAGAGCCCCGCCGACGGCTGAAAGCGGAGCGTTATGCATGGAAGGTTGAATTTCAGCGCGGGAGCTTCCGGCGAAAGCAGGCATGCCCTGTATAAGCGGATGAGTGTTGCCTGCATCAGTGGCATATATAAGAGCGGACCCAAAGGTCCGAACATGGGTGGTACCGCGGAATATGTTTTTTCGTCCCATGGCAGCTAGGGCTGTCATGGGATTTAATTTTATAAAAAATACAGGAGGCATAAAATGGCAGATTTTGGTGAACTTGGTGAAAAGCTTGCGGGCATCAGAAACGAGATAGCCGAGGAGCTTATAAAGATCAAGGATTCAAAGAGCGTCTATGAGTACAGAAAGAGTGTCATGGACGGAAAGACCGGAAAAGTAGGAAGCCTTATGAGGGAGATGGGAAAGATTCCTGCAGAAATGAAGGCCGAATACGGAAAACGCGTAAACGAGATGAAAAACTGGGTACAGGAGCGCTTTGAGGAGATAGACGCGCGCCTTAAGGCCGAGGAGATGAGAAGAAGGTATGAGAGCGAAAAGATCGATGTTACCATGCCTTCAAAGAAGAGAGAGCACGGCAACCTTCACCCCAATACACTTGTAAGAAATCAGATCGTGGACATCTTCGGGTCCATGGGCTTTGATATCTACGAAGGTACGGAGATAGAGACGGATTATTATAACTTTACCGCTCTCAATACCCCTCAGGATCACCCGGCAAGGGATATGCAGGACACATTCTACCTCTCGCCCGAATTCCTTCTGCGCACCCAGACATCCGCAGGACAGATCCATGTAATGGAAGCAAAACAGCCGCCCATAAAGATAATATCACCCGGAAAGGTGTTCCGTTCGGATGATGACGCAACGCATTCACCCATGTTTACACAGATGGAAGGTCTTGTTGTAGACAAGGGCATAACACTTTGCGACCTTAAGGGCATGCTTGACGTATTTGTACAGAAGATTTTCGGAGAGAATACAAAAACAAGGCTTCGTCCTTCATACTTCCCCTTCACAGAGCCTTCTGTTGAAGTAGATGTAAGCTGTTTCCAGTGCGGCGGCTGCGGCTGCAGACTTTGCAAGGGAACAGGCTGGATAGAAGTGCTTGGTGCCGGCGTAGTTAATAAAAAGGTTCTTGAAGGCTGCGGCATCGACAGCGATGTGTATTCCGGATTTGCGTTTGGAATAGGTATCGAAAGGATCGCGATGTTAAAGTACGGCATAAACAATATCAAGCTTTTGTTCGGTTCCGATCTGCGCGTTCTTTCGCAGCTTGATGATTAAGGAGGGAAAAGTATATGTTAGTACCCTTAAGTTGGTTAAAAGAATATGTTGATATAGATATCACTCCCGAAGAGCTGCAGGACAAGCTGTTTTCATGCGGTTTTGAAGTGGAGGAATTATACCAGGTCGGAAAGGATATTTCCGGCGTTGTTGTAGGAGAAGTGAAGGAGTGCGAAGCGATCGAAGGCACGCATCTTCACCTTTGCAAGGTCGATGCAGGCAAAAACGGCATCCTTCAGATCTGCTGCGGCGCAGACAATGTGAAGGCAGGCGGCAAGTATCCGCTTGCTCTTATCGGTGCGACCGTTTACGCTACCGCAAAGGATCACAAGACCGTAGAAGGCGTGATGACCATAGGACAGGGGAAGCTTAGAGGATATGATTCCTTTGGAATGCTTTGCTCGGGCACAGAGCTCGGGGTGAGCGAGGATATGTATCCCGGCGCAGGCTACAACGGCCTTTTAGTACTGCCGGAAGATGCCCCGGTGGGAGAAGATGTAAAGCCCATCTTAGGCCTTGATGACTGGATCTTTGATATTTCGATCACAGCAAACAGACCTGACTGCCAGAGCATCTTCGGAATAGCAAGAGAGACGGCTGCCGTTTTGAACAAGACAGTTAAAATGCCTGCACTCGATTACACAGAGACAGAGGTTAAAAAGGACGGATTTACCGTAAATGTATCTGCGCCTGATCTTTGCCCAAGATATATAGGCCATTATGTTTATGATGTAAAGATCGGCCCTTCGCCCGCATGGATGAGAAGAAGACTTGCGCTTATCGGATGCAACTCCATTTCAAATATCGTGGACATAACAAATTATGTATTAAACGAGCTCGGACAGCCAATGCATGCCTTTGACGGAAAGTTCATAGAGGGAAATGCTATAAACGTAAGAAGAGCACATGACGGCGAAAAGATAACTACTCTCGATGAAAAGGAATTCTCGCTCACAAAAGACAATCTTGTTATCTGTGACGGTGAAAAGCCCGTGGCCCTTGCAGGCATCATGGGCGGCCTTAATTCCGAAATAAGAGACACCACAGATGATGTAATATTTGAAGCCGCAAAATTTGCCCGTGACAATATCAGAAAGAGCTCCCGTGCACTCGGACAGTCTTCCGATTCCAGCGCAAGATTCTCAAAAGGCGTCGATGAATATGCTACCGTCATGGCAATGAAGAGAGCGCTTCACCTGGTGGAGGAGCTTGAATGCGGCAAAGTATCATCCACTCATGTAGATGTAAACACCGGAAATTCCATAGAACCCTTCACACTTAAAGTCAGCCGCGACAAGGTCAATTCCGTTATAGGAATAAAGGTTCCGGACGAGGATATTATAAGAATACTTAAGAACTTGAACATGGACCCTGCTCTTGATGGCGATACGCTTACCCTTAACGTTCCCGCATACCGCGAGGACATGGAAGGCTATCAGGACGTTGCCGAAGAAGTTATCCGTATGTACGGCTACGAGCATGTGGAAGGCACATTCATGCCTACCGCAAAAGTTACGCTCGGCGGTTATAACCTTCATCAGAAGACAGAGCTCAGGATCAAGAGGGCTCTTTGCGCAGCAGGCGCCTTTGAGGGCATTCACTATTCCTTCTTCTCGCCCGCAGACCTCGATCTTTTAAAGCTCCCTAAAGATGCAAAGGAAAGAGAGGCCATAAAGCTCATAAATCCCATCAATGTCGATCTTTCTCTTATGCGCACGACCCTTGTGCCGCAGATGATAAGGGCAATTGCCGCAAACCAGAAAAACGGCATTATTTCGGGAAGGATCTTTGAGATAGGAAATACATTTATTCCCAAGGCACTTCCTCTTTCCGATTACCCCGACGAAAGAGAAACCATCTGCATAGGCATTTTCGGAGATGGAGAAGATTTCTTCAGCCTTAAAGGCCTTGTCGATACAGTGGCAGACACTCTTGGCATCAAATTTACGTATGAAGCGGACGAATATCCGTTCCTTCATCCCTACCGAAGCGCATCTGTTTATGTGGAAGGAAAGAAGGTCGGTTTCCTTGGTCAGGTGCTTTATGAGATAAAGGACGATCTTGATATGAGAGTTGACGCATTTGTAGCCCAGATCGATCTTAAGAGCCTTACAGAGTATTACGGAAAAACACCCGTATTCACGCCTTTGCCCCAATTTCCGGTAATAAAGCGTGACCTTGCCCTTGTCATGGACAAGAACATCACCTGCAAACAGGTGGAGGATATAATTTCCGCTTCAGCAGAAAACATCACAGATGTTGTTCTCTTTGATGTTTACGAAGGCGCGCAGCTTCCCGCAGACAAGAAGAGCATGGCATTTACTGTCACCTTCACCCCCGCGGATAAAGAACTCACCGACGCGGATATAGATGCAAATGTTGAAAAGATACTTTCCGCACTTGATGCAAAGTATGGAATTTCATTAAGGGCATGATGCTTTGAGTCACAACAACAAGAATTGAACAGTTTTATATGCCGGGCGAATAGGTTTGATTCGCTTGGCATTTTTTAATTTTTTAAAATTTTACCTAAGTGGTTTTTGCTGTTTTGTCATCTAATAAGTAAAAGATAAAAAAGATACATTCAGATTGAAATAAGCTTGATAGATATGTTATTATGACGGTGGAATTTACAGATACGTTAATACACCGCGATATGGAAAAATTATTGTATTTATTTTTACGTGGGATCAAGCCGGATTTACAATCAACACTTTATAGGAGGGGGCTATGAAAAAAAATAAAGTCATTATTTTATCTTTGGTAATGTCGATGCTATGTGCGTGTCAGAACAGCTCAAATCCACCTGAAGAATCTACTACGGAGATGACCGAAAGTGAGTTGAAGAACGAAAAGAATCAGATGGGCAGAGAATATAGCACGGTCTATATTAAAGGGCATGAAATAAAATATTTAAAGCTACCGGAATCATTTATTACTTCTGCTGAACCACTCAACGAATTATGTGTTGGAGTAAAGGGAATAGATGAAGAAAATATAAAAGTGGAGATAGAAAACAAGTCGGAATGCGATATAGATTGCGGCAAGATATCTGATTTTGTTTTGTCAAGATTTTCCGAGGGGCAGTGGAAAAAGCTTTCATGTATTGAAGACGATGGTACGGAAAGAATAGTTCTTAAGGAAGGTGAAAAGAAAACGGTAGATATTTCTGTAAAAGGTGAAATAAGCATTTTTTCGCCCGGGATATACCGCATATCATTTGATGCATCTTTCACAAATATGTATGCTGTTAATGAATATAAATCTTATAAGGGAACGGTCACTTCTTTTGTCGATGTTTTTGTAGACAGTTCTTTTGAAACGAATTCTGATATGAATATGACGGAAAAACAGGTTGAAGACTATTGCTTTTCGTATACGGCAGAAGGGGAGGATTTTTTCAATTATTCAGAACAAAAAGGAATATGCAGTGTTAAAATATGTGATATAAAATACGCTCGGCTTCACGATGCTGTTAACAAAAAGATCTCGCTGGTATATAGGGTATCTATTGAATTGACTAATGATTCAGACAAGTATTTATCTTGCTGGAAACCGGCCTATTTTTCGAAACTGCAGTATGACGGAACTGCGTGGAATGGGAATGTCCACAGTCCTGCAAGTTTTACGGACAATGTTGCGACAGTTCTTGCGCCCGGTGAAAATATAACCGGTGAACTTACGATAGATGCTGAAAGTATTTGTGACGGCAGGTATAGATTTATAACTGAAACAGTCACGCTAAATGAAATGAACGAAAAAACCACTTTAGAAGAAGTAAAGGCCAGAGGTGTATACCCTGCATATGTTGATCTTATCGTAACAAAGAATGAGGTGAAAGAATAACAAAAAACAAGGGTGATCACGTGAGTGATCACCCTTGTTTTTAAGCAGGTGACGGGAGTCGAACCCGCCTATTTTGCTTGGGAAGCAAATATACTACCGATATATTACACCTGCATATATTACCAGCACCGAAGGTGCTGGGAGCCCCCGCCGGCCTTGAGGCGGTTCAAAGAAAATCCGAAGGATTTTCTACATTGCATCATCTCTGGCCCTTTAGGGCCAGAGGGCCCCCGCCGGCCCCCCGGCGGTTCAAAGGAAAGTATACCACACATCAAATTTAAAAACAAGCGCTTTCTTGGGGAGCCAAAATGTAAATAGAGCAGGGCGGCAATATTTTTCCCGAGGGTGCATAACCCTTCTCTGCACCCGCGGGGAATATATTGCCGCCCCGCTCCCGCACGATCCTCATCAAATCCCATAAAAAGCCATATCCATTGCCTCAACTTAAAAAAAACTGTTGTTTTGTAATCCACACTTGTGCTATTATCTATAAAGGGCCTGGAAAAGGACCCAAGTATAGGAGGGATAAAAATGAATCTTAAGAAACTTACGGCCGCATTTCTTTCGGCGGCAATGTGCTTTGGGTGTGTAAGCGCATTTGCGGAGAACACGGATGACTACGAGTTCGATAAAGATGAACCCATCGATTTCTGTGTGTATAACATCTGGGCAGAGAACTTTGTTACTGCGCCCGCAGCAGACATCCAGTCGATCAAAATGACTGTTGATGTTACAGGCTTTGATGCCGATGTGGATGCTGTTAACACAAAGCTCTATTCAAGGGAGTCCGTTACATGGGAAACACACGCATCCGATATCGTGACAATAAACGGCGACGGAACATATACCTATTACATCGCTTTTGATGAGGCATTTGCTCCCGATAAGCTCTGCACGATCTATATTAAGGATGTTCTTGTTGCTCTTACAGACGAAGATCCCGATGGCCAGGGTGCCGATATCAAGGAAAGCAAGGCTCACATGAACATGAAGCTTGTTTCATGCGAATTCAACAAAGAGCCTAGTGCAGGCGAAAATGCCGGAGACGCAGCTCCCGCCGCTTATCTTGCAGCTTTAGTTGCTATAGCAGGCATAGCTATGGTGGCTTCAAAAAAGAAAGCATAAATAAAACCGGAAGTAAAAAATATGGCGGGGGCTCCCCGCCATGTTTTGGTAAGGATATATATGATTATGAGTTATAAGATCGGAAGAAATGCCCCGTGCTGGTGCGGTAGTAACGTAAAGTATAAAAACTGCCACGAGGCTTTTGATGCAAAACTTAAAAGGTACAGGCTTCTGGGACATGAGGTTCCGGGGCATAACCTTTTAAAGACCAAAGATCAGATCGAGAGAATAAAGGAAAGCGCCGTAGTAAACAGAGCCTGCCTTGACGCGGTAGGAGAGGTCATCTGCGCCGGTATGAGCACGGAGGATATCGACCGTATCGTATACGAGACGACCACAAAAATGGGAGCAATACCGGCTCCATTAAATTATGAAGGCTTTCCCAAAAGCGTATGTACATCCATAAACGAGGTCGTATGCCACGGAATTCCGTCAAAGGATGTCATATTAAAGGACGGGGACATAATAAATGTTGACTGTTCAACGATCCTTAACGGATATTTCAGTGACTCATCGCGCATGTACATGATAGGAAATGTTTCCGAGGAAAAGCAAAAGCTGGTAAGAGTGACAAAGGAATGCTGCGACCTTGGACTTAAGGAAGTAAAGCCCTGGGGCCATCTTGGCGATATCGCCCAGGTGATAAATGATCATGCAACCAAAAACGGTTACAGCGTTGTAAGGGAGATCGGCGGACACGGAGTCGGACTCGAATTCCACGAAGACCCATGGGTGTCATATGTCATTAAGGCAGGCACCGGAATGCTGCTTGTTCCCGGCCTTATGTTTACCATAGAGCCGATGATCAACATGGGTACACACGCCTTTAACACCAGCAAGGTCGACGGATGGACCGTGACCACAGCCGACGGAAAACCTTCGGCTCAGTGGGAATATCAGGTGGTCGTCACAGAAGACGGTGTAGAGATGATATCATGGTGATCTAAAATCATATGCTTGCATTTGATAAAAAAATGTGCTATATTAGCGTTTGTCCGTCGGAATGCGGCGGAAAAAATGTCCACGTAGCTCAGCAGGATAGAGCGACCGCCTCCTAAGCGGTAGGTCGGAGGTTCGAATCCTCTCGCGGACGTGAAAACACCGTTTGTCTCCAAAGAGTCAAACGGTGTTTTTTTTGATCCGATTCATCAGGGATTCAGGATGCCTGTTTCGGAAATACCAGCGTAATACGTGTCCCTTTGCCCTGCTCGCTTTCCATCTCGATTTCGGCCCCATGATACAACGCTCCATGCTTGACTATCGAAAGCCCGAGCCCCGTACCGCCGATCTCCTTTGAGTGGCTCTTATCGACACGGTAAAATCTTTCAAATACTCTCTTCTGGTGTTCGGGAGGTATGCCTATACCGGTATCCGAAACGGATAATCTTATGTGCGCATCATCCTCATCAAGCTTTAACGTGACCTTGCCACCCGGGAAATTGTACTTTACGGCGTTGTCGCAAAGGTTATATATCATTTCAAACAGAAGCTGGTTGGCGCCCTTTATCGGAGTTGCTTTTCCCTTTACATCTATGCGAATGTTTCGTTTTGAAGCAATGGGACGAAGAGCGGAAGCCACATCATTACAGATGTCCAGAAGATCGACGTTTTCGTCTTTAGGAATGTCATTTCCCTCATCCAGCCTTGAAAGCTTTATTATATCGTCTATCAGGGCGATAAGACGCTGAGATTCCTTATATATATCCTTTGAGAATTCGCTCACCTTGTCCGGGGAAACGTTTCCCTGGGACATAAGTTCCGCAAAGCCTGATATGGATGTCAGGGGAGTTTTTAATTCGTGTGACACATTTGCCGAAAACTCACGGCGCATTTCCTCTCTTGAAGAAGCCTCCTCCTGTATGGTAAGCCTTTGTTCCTCTATCTTGTCAAGCAGGGGAGCAAGCTCGGGGTATGGATTGTTCTTGGGATCGTCGATATCCATTTCGTTTATCGGAGTAACGATCTGCTTTGCCACGCGGAAGGCAAGTATTCCCGAAATGATAAGCACGAGGATAAGTACCCACAGTATCGGGCTTACGGTAAGAAGTGCATACCTCACAGCGCTTACGGGGCGCGCAAGTCTTATCACGGTGCCGTCCGAGCAGAGTTTTGCGTAATACATCGTTGCCTTGCCGTTTAAGTCCGATTTGCGGGTCTCCTGACCGGAGCCGGACTCAAAGGCCTCTTTTATCTCGTCATATTCTGATTGGTTTGAGACGGGAGAGTCGTACATGCTGTCATAGATGACCTCTCCGTCCGCAGCTATCCAGGTAATGCGATTCGTTTCGTCGAGCTTTTTTAAAAAGTCGATGCCACCGGTCTCAAGTCCCGCTGCGGCATAGGATGTCTCCTGATCCAGGGCATTAAAGGTCTCATCAAGAGTCCGGGTGTACTGAAGCCCGAAAAACAAAAGTGCGCAAATGATCAGAACGAGCATTCCGACCAGAAAGGTGTTTCTGAAGATCGTTTTTGTCATTGTTCTTCTCCGATAAATTTATATCCGACTCCGCGAATAGTCTGTATATATTCGCCTGCGTTTCCAAGCTTTGAGCGGAGCGTTCGTATATGAACATCGAGGGTGCGGTTCTCGACCTCGTTTTTGATCCCCCATACGCGGTCAAACAACAGATCGCGGGTAAGCACCAGCCCCCTGTGTCTGATCAGAAACTGAAGAAGTTCGTATTCTTTAAGGGTAAGAGAGACAGGCGCACCATCCGAATAGATCTCATGCCTGCTCCAGAGTGCGCGAAGAGATCCGTATTCAAAATCCGGCATGCCCATAAGAGCCTGTTCCGAGGATCTTCTGAGTACGGCCTTCACACGGGCAATAAACTCCATGATCCCGAAGGGCTTCGTGATATAATCATCGGCGCCGAGATCCAGAGCAGAGACCTTATCATATTCGGAGCTTTTGGCGGTAAGCATGATCACCGGCATTTTGTGGCCGGAGGCACGAAGCTTTTTGAGCACGCTTATTCCGTCTTCGCCGGGAAGCATTATGTCAAGTATGACAAGGCTTGGAATGCGGGTGTAAAAGGCTTTTCGAAAACTCTCTGCGTTATCGAAACCCTCGGCAGAATAGTCGTGTGCTTTAAGGGCGTATACCAACATTTTTCTTATGCTTTCGTCATCTTCAAGCAGGTAGATCATAAGGACCTCCGGTGAGTTTTAGTGAACTTAAAGTGCGAATCTAGACATGAATTCTTTGTAATAATGATCATAGACCTCGTTCTCCTGACCTTTTACGGTACCGATATATTCGTGAGCCATCAATGTACCCGAGTATACTTCGATAAGCGCAACGGCTATATTTGAACAGTGATCCGAGATACGTTCATAGTTCGTGACCATGTCGTTAAAAACAAAGCCCTGACGGATACTGCACCTTCCCTGCTGAAGCCTTTCCACATGTCCGAGCTTTAATTCGTCGCACAGATTGTCGACCACATCTTCAAGGGGCTCTACCTGTGAGGCAAGCTCAAGGTCTTCATTTTCGAGTGCCGAAATGGTGATCTGCAGGATCTCGCGGATGGCCGCTATGGTGACAGACAGCTCATGTATGGCTTCATCCGAAAAGGTGATCTGCTTCTGCTTTAATTCCTGAGCGTTTTGGGCAAGATTCAAAGCGTGATCGGAAATACGCTCAAGATCCGTAAGGGTGTGGAGAAAGATCGTTGTTTCCTGACTCTGTCTTTCGGTGAGGTTTTGCGATGAGAGCTTCATAAGGAACGAACCGAGCACATCTTCGTATTTGTCGCCATCGTCTTCAAGCTTTTCCACATGGGAAAAACCTTCATCCGAATAATGTTCTATCAGCATGCAGCTTTCCGAAAAGGCTTTTCCGGCAGATTTGGCCATTTCGATTATCATGCTTCGGCACTGTTCTATAGCAAGAGCGGGATACTGGGTCATTCGCTCATCAAGCACGATGGAGGGTTCTTCGCCCTTCTTTTTCCTTTCGGGAATTATCATGCAGACGAGTGCTTCGATGATATCTACGAACGGCAGTAAAATGACGATCATCAAAAAGCGGAAGACCGTATTTACAAATGCGAGTGAAAAAGGCGACATCACCTTGCTCACGAAGGAAAAAGCAACGACCGAATTTAATATGTAAAAGATCGATGCGATGCACATAACGCCCATGACGCAGGAAACAAGGTAACTGAGTGCTGTACGCTTGCTTTCTGTTCCCGTGCCTATGGTAGCAACCATGACAGGAAGAGCCGCGCCTATCGATATACCCATCAAAAGGGGGAACGAGTTTTCAAAGGTCTCAAGACCTGTGACCGAGAGCGCCTGTACGATACCTACGGCTGCGGACGCCGATTGCAAAAGGGTGGATATCATTATTCCCACCAATATTCCGAGGAAGGGATTCTTTAAGGAAACAAGAAGATTCCTGAACCATTCCATGTCCTTAAGACCGGAAACGGAACCACTCATGGTACCCATGCCGAACATAAGTATGGCAAAACCCATCATGATATCGCCAATATGACGCAGTGATTTTTTCTTGCAGAATGTCCGGAATATTATTCCCGTTACGGCAATTATGCCGGTAAGAGTCGAAGTCGATAAAAGCTCACCGATACCGCCGGTATTATCCATGTAGCTGAGACATATCACCCAGCCGGTGATACTTGTACCGAAGATCGCGCCCAGTATTACGGGGATGGCCTGACGAAGCTTCATCATGTTTGAATTGACAAAACCCATGACTATTACCGAAGTTGCGGAGGATGACTGTATTACGGCGGTCACTCCGCTTCCGAGAAGAAGACCCTTAAAGGGATTCCCGGTCAGTTTATAGAGAATGGGTTCAAGCCGGCTTCCGGAAACACGGTTCAGTCCGTCTCCCATAAGTGACATTCCGAAAAGAAACAGAGCTATTCCGGAAAAAAGATTTATTACATCTGTTATGCTCAAGTGTTTACCTCCATATATACCGGTCGATTCGCATGATTGTTTCTATTTTAAGGTATACAAGGATAGATTAACATTCCAATGTTAGCATTTTAGTCATGCAAATGTAAAATCCATGTTAAATATTATACTCTTTTTTGTACACTTATACAATAGACAAAGCAAATGTGTTCTTGACTTTTTTGGGTGGCTGTGAGAAAATCAAGAAGCAGCTAGCCGGCTTTACTTCACTTCCAGGGAAGAGCGCCTTCGGGCCTCTTTATTTAAGCCGGCGATATCGCAAAAAAGGAGGCAGCTAGGCGGATTTACTTCACTTCCAGGGATTAATCCGCCGATATCGCCTCTTATTCTTTTTACGGGGGAAATACGGTATGAAAAAAATATTCAAGGATTATCTTTTTAACAAGCATATTTTTGTCTACGAAGAGGAGACGCATGAAAATGCGCTCGAGACTTTGTGCGCTCTTGCAAATCTTTTCGGCATACGTATTGTAAAGGGATATGAGTTTGCGGAAAAAGCCATGATAGAACAGGCATCGCACAGTCTTGGCAGTAATGTTCCAAAGCCTTTTTACGAGGGCTTTCCCGAAAGCGTAAAACAGCTTACCACGGATCAGCTCCTTTTTGATCAGCTTCTTCATTACTATAAGACCTACGGAATGGGCTATTTTGATCAGGCCGGGCATTCGGTGCTTGAAAACACCATAGAAAGGATCTGCTTTAAGGAAAAGGTACAGCCTAAGGAATTCGATATAGTTTCGAATCAGGAGGCCGAAGCACTCCTGAAAGAAATAGTGATCGGTCTTTTATCATCCACAAGACCCCTTTCTTTCGCTCAGTTTGAGGTGGTGGTCGAATATACCCGTGAATACGGATACAGGCCGGAAACGATAGCCTCCAAAAACACATGCATCAAGCTGCTTTGTAAATCGAGGGATACCTACTATGCCACATTCCTTACTATAAACGACGTCATAAAGCTGATTGATGAGATAAGCTTTTCGGTCTACAGAAATGAAAACATCAAAAAACTGAATTTAAAGAATAACGACAGAAAGCTTATCGCGGCTGTCATAGACGAGATCACAGGCAGGGAAAGGTTCGACATTTCCGGCTGCTATGAGAAAAAGAAGGTGTGGTGCGGCCTTTTGCATCACATCCACTACCAGGCAAAAAACGAAAACGGCCGTCTGCTGCTTGAGGCCATGAGGGGCGATAAGAACGGTTCGGCTTATTCGGCCTTTGAAAAGAAGCTTGCCGCAGGAGATGCCGTTGGCGCGGCAGCAACCTTAAAAGAATTAAAGGGCAGCGCCGGTATGATGAGGCATCTGGATCATATAGTGAGCAGATGTTCATCTCCGGATGATGTGAGAGCTGTCATGAAAATGGCGGATACGGGCAACAATATAGTGCTGATGCAGCTTCTCGTAAGATATGAAAACGAGCTGAACCGAAAGTATAAGCAGAAGAGAATATTCAAGTTCACAAAGCATGACATGCTGAAGGTCCATATCGAGACCAAAGAAGAAGAAAGCAGGCGCAGATCGCAGATAAAAAGGGAATATGCCGCTCTTTTGTGGAACACGGTAAAGACCAATCTTGAAGATAACCTTAAAGGAAAGCTTGGAACGGTATATATAGATCCGGACATGAAAAATTATGCTCTTCCGCTCCAGGAGAATACCTCTTCTGGAGGATTCGGCGTGCTTGCAAGGGGAAGCCGCATACATATTGAAGATGCAAAGAAGATCAGGGCATTCACATACTGGGAAAAGGTGGATGACATAGACCTTTCGGTATTCGGAATCGACTCAGACGGCCGTCAGGAGGAGTTTTCATGGCGCACCATGGCAGGAAAGCAGTCACCCGAGATCGTGTATTCGGGCGATGAGACCAGCGGCTACTACGGAGGGTCGGAATACTTTGATATAGATACCGAGCAGTTTAAGATAAATCATCCTAAAATGGAATATCTTATATTCTGCGACAATGTATTCTCCGGCAGCCCTTTTTCAAACTGTTTCTGCCGCGCAGGGTACATGAACAGGGACAAGGCCGATTCCGGCGAGATATATGAGCCGAAGACAGTAGAAACGGCATTTACTGTAAACTGCAATTCTACGGCATGCTATCTTTTTGCGATAGATCTTAAAAAGAACGATCTCATATGGCTCAATATGGCAAAAAGCGGTGCGGACAGAGTCGCGGGAGAGACCGGCCTTTCATTCCTTACGGATTATTTTAACGTGACGGATACGATAAATGTAAGATCATTCTTTGAGATGATGGCAAGTGCCGTAACGGACGATCCGGAAAGCGCCGATATTATCGTAAGCAACAAAGCACTTAAGGTGAGGGACGGCGCGACGCTTATCCGCGAATATGATTTTGAAAAGATGCTCGCCTTTATGAACGGTAAATGATCTGAAATATAAATATTTTATTAACAAAGCTCTTGACAAATGCTTTGCGCTTATGATACATTTTTAAAGCCTTTTACATATGGGCATGTTTGGACCGCTCCTTTTGGGTTTTTAAGGAGCAAATCAGGCCATACGGACAGCCGGGTCCACCAAGCCGATCGGCGGCCACATGTGCAGCCTTATTGATTGAGAGATCTCTCTTGATTTTATGAGTTGGTTACTATTGGCAGGATTGCTTTGCAATCCTGCCAGTCAGTCCGCGCGACGCTTGGCGCGGTTAATTCAAAGAAACACGGAGCAAAGCGGAGTGTTTCTTCCAAAAACCATAATTGTGCTATTCGCACAGACTTGTGAAACGGTCAATAAGAGTAGTAAAAGTGTTTGTGCTATATAGACTCTAAAAACCATCTATATACGAAATGCCTTCGGCGTAAAAGTCCGTAGATAAAAAGCGTATTATTTTCACAGGCGGTGCTATGCACGCCTGTGAAATTTTTTATAAGGAGAAAGAAAATGAGCGAGAATAACGTACTTATTCAGATGAAGGATCTCACCCGTACCTTTGAAGACGACGGAACGACCATCGTCAAAGATTTTTCACTCGATGTGAACAGGGGTGAATTTGTGACCTTTTTAGGCCCTTCAGGCTGCGGCAAGACAACCATACTCCGTATGCTTGGCGGCTTTGACAAGCCTACGACCGGGAGCATCATTCTGGACGGAAAAGATATCACCAAGCTTCCGCCGAATGAAAGACCCATCAATACCGTCTTCCAGAAGTATGCTCTTTTTCCTCATCTGAATGTATATGACAACATTGCATTCGGCTTAAAGCTTAAAGGTCTTTCAAAGGAAGAAATGAAGAAAAAGGTCAGCGATGCCCTTGAGGTCGTAGATCTTGAAGGCTTTGAAAAGAGAAACATAAGCACTCTTTCCGGCGGACAGCAGCAAAGAATAGCAATCGCAAGGGCTATCGTAAACGAGCCGCAGGTGCTTCTTTTGGACGAACCTCTTTCCGCACTCGATTACAAGATGAGAAAGGAGATGCAGCTCGAGCTTAAGAGCATGCATAAGCAGCTCGGCATCACCTTCATTTTTGTTACACATGATCAGGAGGAAGCTCTTACCATGTCCGATAAGATCGTTGTCATGTCAAACGGTCATATCCAGCAGGTGGGAACCCCCGAAGAAATATATAACGAGCCCGCAAACGTATTTGTTGCGGACTTTATCGGCGAGAGCAACATCTTTAACGGCACCATGGCAGATTACCGCAAGGCAAGATTTGCCGATGCCATCTTTGACTGCGTCGATGATTTTGAAAAGGGTACAAAGATAGACGCCGTAATAAGACCCGAGGATGTTGAAGTGGTAGAGCCCGGCAAGGGACAGATAAACGGAACCGTCACAAGCGCGGACTTTAAAGGAACCTTCTATATCACATTCGTTCAGTGCGGACAGTATGAGATGGAAGTTCACTGCTTAAAGCAGTTTAAGGAAGGCCAGGAGGTCGGTCTTTACGTTCAGCCCGACAATATCCACATCATTCCCTACGATAACACCATCAACCACTTTGAAGGTGTGCTCGGCGGCATCACAGGCGGCCTGCTTCATGTTGAATTTGCGGATATCAAGTGGGATATAGACCCTCTTGCGGTGTATCCTGATGCCGTCGTTTCGGATGATCATATAAGTGATAAGTCAGGAAATGTGATCGAGACCGAAGGCGTTAAGGTGATGGCATACATTCCTCCGGAGGAATTTGCCATGAGCGATGACGTAAATGAAGGAGATGCATCCGGACAGATAGTTTCCTTCTACTATATAGGCGACCATTACAGCTACACTATCCGTTCGAAGGCGGAATTTGATTATATAGCAGACGATGAATACCTTTGGAATCAGGACGATATCGTAAGCGTTAAGGCGGATCCGTCCAAGGCAGTGTTCAAGATCATTAAATAAGGAGAAATAACAGATGCGCTCAGTCATTAACCGAAAGACATTGGCGCTGCCATATGTCATTTTCATGATCCTGTTCGTTATTTTTCCGCTTATAGTCATCTTGTACTACGGCTTTACAAACGGTTCAGGACATCTTTCGTTCGCAAACTTTGCGGCATTTTTCGGCAGCAGACGTACAGTCGGAACACTTTTATACAGTGTCGTCATAGCTGTTATCACAACACTTGTATGCCTTTTGATAGCATATCCGACAGCATACATTCTTGCAAAAGGGGCATTTTGCAGAAAACACGGTTTTCTGATGGTATTCGTCATGCCCATGTGGATAAACTTCACGCTCAGGATAACAGCCCTTAAAGAGATCCTTTCTTTGGTGGAGGGCAATCTTGCCATGCATCCGTTCTTTAACACGATCTGTTGCATGGTATATGATTTCCTGCCATTTATGATAATGCCTCTTTTCAACTCGCTCACAAAGCTCGATAAGTCATATATAGAGGCCAGCGCAGACCTTGGCGCTACTTTTCCGCAGACCTTAAGAAAAGTCATCCTTCCGCTTTCGGTGCCCGGCATCGTCAGCGGTGTGACAATGGTATTCCTTCCTGCGATGACAAACTATGTTGTGCTCGACATGGTCTACAACTCGACATATATCATGGGAAGCCTTATCGGCAGCTATTTCAGCTCATATGACTGGAACAACGGTGCCGTCATATCGGCTATTCTTTTGATGCTCATCGGTCTGTTTACCCTTATGACAGGCAGGCTCGCAGCCGAGAAAGGAGGTGGCAGAAGATGAGAAGACATCCGCTTCAAAAAACCTGGATACTGCTTGTCCTTGCGTTTTTATATGTTCCGATACTTATACTTGCCTTTTACAGCTTCACGGATTCTTCCATCATCGGAAGTGTAAGAGGATTCTCTTTCAAAAATTATAAGACATTGTTTACGGAAGATGCGCTTAGATCCATGATGACGGGGACTATCCTTCTTGCGCTCGGCGTATCGGCATTTTCGACCGTTCTTGGTACCATGGGCGCTATCGGTGCGTTTTATTCAAAAAAGGGCATAAGAAATGCAATAGAGCTTGCAAACGAAGTGCCTGTCGCAAATGCCGACGTAGTAACCGGTTTTTCCGTATGTATACTTCTGATAGTCGTATTTAAAGTTGACAAGGCTACCTTTATTCCCCTTGTCATCGGACAGACTGTGCTCTGCACCCCGTTTGTATACCTTTCGGTGCTTCCGAGACTTAAGGGAATGGACAATGCACTTTACGAGGCGGCTCTCGATCTTGGTTGCAAGCCGGGACAGGCGCTTTGGAAGGTGGTCATCCCCCAGATAATGCCCGGTATCATTTCGGGCTTTATGACGGCCATAACACTGTCACTTGATGATTATTTTATAACCACATACACAAAGCCGGCGACCTTTGATACCATTTCGACCTATGTCGTAAATGCCACAAGGGGTGCGCAGACATCCATAAAGACGGCTCTTTGGGCTCTGTCCACCATTATCTTCCTGATCGTTGTCGCCGCTGTGGTATTCATGAACGTAAAGGCGGGAGGTGCTAAGAATGAAAAGAGGTAGTTTTATCGGCATTTCCGCGCTTGTTTTAGGCACAGCTGCATTTACAGGCTGTTCAAAATCGGATGATACGGGCGTGACGGTTCTTCGCATAGCGAACTGGGAAGAGTACATAGATCTTGGCGGCTGGGACGAGGAAGAGGTGATCGACCTTGATGAGGATACCGAGATATTCGGCGAAAACAGCATGGTCGAAGATTTTGAAAACTGGTATTACGAGACATACGGCAAAAGGGTAAAGGTGGAATATTCCACATTCGGAACCAACGAAGAGCTCTACAATCAGATGACCATAGGCGATGTGTTCGATCTTGCCTGCCCCTCCGAATACATGATCATGAAGCTTATGAGAGAGGACAAGGTCCTTAAGTACACCGAAAGCTTTTTTGATACGGAGGATGAAAACAATTATTACGCCCTTGGCGTATCGCCTTTCATAAAAAAGAGGTTTGACGGCCTTAACATCGAAGGAAAAGAGCTTTCCGAATACGCGGCCGGATATATGTGGGGAACTCTCGGCATAGTTTACAACCCCGAATATGTAACGGATGAGCAGGCCTCATGCTTTGACATAATGCTTGATAAGAGCCTTAAAAAGCAGATAACCATCAAAGACAGCGTGAGGGATTCATATTTCGCCGCGGCTGCCATCCATTTTAAAGATATCCTTAGGTCAGAGGATCTTTTGAACTCGGAAAATTATTATGAGCAGCTCACCAAATACTTTAATAAGACCGATGAGGACACCGTGGATGCCATAGAAGATATATTATCCGACATAAAGGATAATGTGTATTCCTTTGAGACAGACAGCGGAAAGGCCGATATGGTCACCGGAAAAGTACTTGCAAACCTTCAGTGGTCGGGAGATGCGGTCTATACACTTGACCAGGCGGACGAAGATGGTGTAGAATTATGCTATGCGGTGCCGGAAGAAGGTTCCAACCTCTGGTTTGACGGATGGGTCCTTTTAAAGGACGGTATCGGAGAAGATACGGAAAAGCTTCAGGCTGCACAGGCTTTTGTAAACTTTGTCTCAATGCCTGAAAATGCAATCAGAAATATGTATTACATCGGCTACACATCTGCCATCTCGGGCGGTGATTCAGACCTTATCTTCAACTACTTGGACTGGAATTACGGTGCGGAAGAAGAGGAAGATGAGGAAGGAGAAGAAGGCGAAGAGAGCGAAGATGGCGAAGACGGCGAGGAAGCTGAAGATGCCGATGAAGCAGAAAATGCTGAAACGGGCGATGAGACAGAGGTTACCGATGAGGATGAAGAGACTGTCGAGTATTGTATAGGCTATTTCTTTTCTGATGCAGAGGATGCTGATGAAGAGTATTGCATAACGACGGAAAAGTCGCAGACAAGAAGGCAGCTTTATGCGCAGTATCCCCCGATAGACGTTGTGGAAAGATGTGCCATAATGGAATGCTTCTCCGACGAGGACAATGCCCGCATAAATCATATGTGGATAAACGTTAGATGTTTTGATCCATCAAAGATCTTCGGAGGCTGATCGTAATGAGAAAAAGAAGGCTGTTGCTTCTGCCTTTGGCAGGAATATTATTTGCCGGATGCGCAAAGCAGCTTGACACCATACCGATAGATGTAGCAGAAAAAACGGAGACTGAGGCAGCGGCCGCTACGGCTGCTGCCTCAAAGCAGACAAACGAAAAAAACGAGACGGAGCCCGAAACAGACGGAAGCACGACCGAAAACGTGGGCGCGTCCGAAACGGATGAAAGCACGCAGGAGCTCACTCTTACTCCCGAAACGACAAAAGAGACAGAGACCGAGACGGAGACCGAGCCTGAGCCGGAAAATATTTACGGCATTTCGGGGTTGCAGGTGCTGGACTGGGGCGTTACACCCAATGTTTTCGGAGATATCTGCCACGTCGGATATATGTCAGGGGATGCGGCAACGGATGAAGGCAGCATCTCAGAGCTTGAACTTTATGACACCGAAGACGGCAAGTGGGTCGCAAAATACCTGATAAACGACGGGACAAATATAAAGACGGTCCTTGCAACGGTAAATGCCGGGGATGCGAAAGTATACGGAAAAGTCATTCCGCTAAGCGTTTTGCGCGATGCCGAAAATGCTCCTGCAGGCAGGGTGGTAAATGTAGGTAGCAATATCTGGTTTATCACAAAAGGGTCTCAGGCTACAGCGGCAAGGTATACGAGCTCCGGCCAAAAGCACAATGTCATAACGCTTCCGGACGGCGGAATGGGAGTTTTCAGAAAAGGAAATAATACATATTACTATTCTGACGGTACTTCGCTTATAAGCATAACGGCAGGATCCGGCTCGGCGCCTGCGGCAGTGAAACTAAAGGACAGCTTTACGGTAGAAAGCGTGCTTGGAGCGTACGAATACGGCGGCGCGAGAGTTTTAGTAGGGGGCAAAGACAAAAAAGGAGCCGATGCTGCGGCTATCATAGATCCGGATGACGGAAGCATAATTTATACCGGCAGGATGGACTATACATCAGCCATCGACGACGGCTATCTTTTGTTAAAGTCTGTTTATGACGGAAATATCGGCGAGATAAAATACTATCGCAGCGGATATGCGGGAAGCTCCTTTAAGGCGGTAGGCGAACTTAAGAGTCAGATGCTTGCGGGCGGCGACCTTTTACTCTACTTTGAAAGGGAGCTTGGAAACGGTCTTTCATCATACTATGTATATATTTACAATTCGGCAAGGCAGCTGATCTATGATTCAAGATTTGAAACCTATTCCGCTTCTTTGCTTGCGGGCGAAGCGGTAAAGACTGCCGACGGACACATCATCCTCCCCATGCGCTCTGTGCATGGCATAATGTTCTACGAATGGGATCCCAAAGAGATACATCCCGATATCGAAGTGCCGGTAGTCGAAAAGGCGGCGGATTACTGATTGAATAAAAACAACAGGTAAGGTCATCCTTACCTGTTGTCTATTTTTTCGGGATAAAGATCGTGCATGGTGAGTCTTTTTACTGCGGTCTCTTCCCATATGGTCCCTTTGCGTCCGTAGTTGCAATAAGGGTCTATGGAGATGCCGCCTCTTGGCGTAAATTTGCCCCATACTTCGATGTATTTAGGGTCCATAAGCTTTATAAGATCTTTCATGATGATGTTGACGCAGTCTTCATGAAAGTCGCCCCGGTTTCTGAAACCGAAAAGGTAAAGCTTTAACGATTTACTTTCGACCATTTTTACGTCCGGAACATAGGAAATGTAAATGGTCGCAAAATCGGGCTGCCCGGTTATGGGGCAGAGAGATGTAAATTCGGGACAGTTGAATTTCACAAAATAATCATTATCCTGATGCTTGTTTATAAATGTCTGTAAGATATCCGGACAGTAATCCGCAGGATACTCTGTCTTCTTGCTTTCCAGAAGGCTCAGTCCTTCTGTTTCTTCCTTTGTTCTTGGCATGTTGTCTCCTTTTTCGTAACAGTTACCCTTTTTCTTTAAATATTACCAGCATCGACAGATGCTGGGAGCCCCCGCCGGCTCAGAGGCGGTTCAAAGAAAAACCGAAGGTTTTTCTACCTTAAAGTGCGGGGTCTGTCGCATTGTTTTCGGCAAAAGCCCTTGCCCGGTCGAGGCAGGTCGCACATTTCATGCATGGGCGGTCGCCGCCGTTATAGCAGCTCCAGGTAAATTTGTACGGGGCCTTTAATTTTAGACCGGTCTTAACCACCTCTGCCTTGTTGTATCTTACAAACGGAACGACCAGCTTTAATGCGCCGCCTGTTCCTTCTTCGATGGCCTTGCCCATGAAACCCACAAAGCTTTCCGAACAGTCGGGATATGCGTTGCCGGCGGCATCGTCGCTGTGCGCACCGTACCATACCGACTCACATCCCATCGACAGAGCAATGGATGCGGCTGCCGATAAAAAGAGACCGTTTCTGAAAGGCACATAGGTGGATACAGGCGTGCTTTTTCCTGCCTGCTGCTCGGCATAGCTCATTTCGGGGATGGCCTCGCTTGAAGAAGAAAGAAGCGAACAGTCGCTGTATTCAAACATCTGCGCAAGATCTATGAATGATATTGATATGCCGTAGTATTTTGCGACCTTCTTTGCGCTTTCAAGTTCTTTGATGTGTTTCTGCCCGTATGAGACGGAGAGTGCGGCTACGTTTTCGGCGCCGTATCTGTCTATGGCCATGGCGAGGCAGGTGGTCGAATCTATGCCGCCGCTAAGTAGTACGAGTGCTTTCATTTTGTTATTTCCTTACCTTTTTATTGTCAAATGCGTGACAAAAGCCCGGGCTCTGTCTTAAAACGCCCCGAAAGGGACTGGGTGTGGGTAAGAGCTCCCGCATTTTTGATCCCTCTTGCCGTCATGCAGCTGTGCTTTCCGTCTATCAGTACGGCTACGTCTTCGCTGCCGGTCACTTCGCGTATTATCTCTGAAATGTCTCTTCCGAGGCGTTCCTGAAGCTGCAGTCTCTTGCCGGCCATCTCTGCTATTCGCGCGACCTTTGAAAGACCGATCACTTTATCCTTAGGGATATATGCGACAGTTACTTTCATGTCATACATAAGTGCCATGTGGTGCTCACAGTAGCTGAAGACATCTATGTCCCTTACTATGACCATATCGTCGGTATCGCCTTCATACTTAAAGGTCTTTCCGAACATTTCCGCTATCTCATGGTTTGTGTAACTTATTCCTTCAAAGACTTCGGCATACATTCTTGCGACCCTGTCCGGGGTGTCTTTTAATCCTTCCCTTTCGGGGTCTTCACCCAGTGCCTCAAGTATGCCTCTTATATGTTTCTTTATTGCTTCCTGATCTATTGCCATCATACACCTCTTTCATTCGGATCCCATATAAATTTGTGAAGCTGCAGTGCAAGCCGCACGTCGCTAAGCCTGTTTTCAAGCAGGAATGCGACCATTTCTTTTGGGTCCGCCATTCCCCATACGGGGCTGAAAAATATATTGCAGCGCCCCCGCAGGGAATATCTGTTTATTATCTCAAGACCTTTTATAAGGTCATTTTTGCCGGAGCATACAAATTTAACGCTGTCGCATGGTCGCACGTCCTCAAAATTTTCAGGATACATAGCTTCTTCGCATCCGCTTGAAGGCAGCTTGTAATCAACTGTCATTACAGGCCCGTTTTCTATATCAAAATAAGGCCGTATGGGTATGCTTCCGTTTGTCTCGATCTCTAATTTCAGGCTTTTTTCGAGGCATATCCTTTTTATCAGGGTATCGACATTTTTGGCCAGAAGCGGTTCGCCGCCCGTAAGTGTCACTCGCGAAATGCCGTATGACAGTATCTTTTGAACTGTCTCATCCTCCGTCATGACAAACTGAGGCGCCCCTGAAAGTGCCCATGCCGTGTCGCAGTAGCTGCAGCGCATATTGCAGCCCATAAGCCTTACAAAGACTGCAGGTTCGCCGGCAAAAGGCCCTTCGCCGTTTATGCTCGCAAAGATTTCGGCTATATTGTATTTCATGCCCTGTACCTTGCACAGTTGTTTTCGGTCTCATATACGGTGGTCTGAAGTACGCTGTGTCCTTTTTCGGTCATCTTATCATAGAAAAACTTCACAAAATTTTCGGCTGTCGGTCTGAAGGGCATGCTGACTATCTTAAAGCCTTCGTCATCAAGAGCAGCAAGTGTGGAAGCCTTTAGGGAACCTTCCTCTATGATCAGACAGTGATCAAGACTTTCGGTGATGCTTTTAAGATCTGTTTTCAAAGAGGAAAAATCCACGACCATTCCCCTTGTCTGTTTTTCTACGGAAAGTGTATCCGAAGCCACCTCCACTGTAACACACCATCTGTGACCATGGATATTTGCGCATTTTCCGTCATAGTCTTTAAGAAAATGGGCGGAATCAAAATAGTTTTCGGTCTTTATGATATACATATTTTCTCCTGAAAATAAAAAAATCCGGGCACACCGGAAAAACGCAGCAGGCTGCGTAAATGCCGGGTTTTGTTTAACGACTGGAGGGTCTATGAACAGTCGATATGCTTACGGCCGGTTTCATGCGGCCGCACTTTAACTATTACTTTATAAACCAGCGCAGGAAAAAAAGCAAGCGGTTTATGAAAAAAGATAGCCAAAACGGGGTTTTTTTGACAAGTACTATAAATTATAAAACCTTTTTTACTTGTTTTGCAGATATGTTTGTGCTAAAATCAGGGTGGGTTAGTGCGACAAAAATTGCTTGATTTGGGGGATTTATGATCAACGGATATAAAATAATCGCGCTCTGCGTTGCAAAGGTCCATGAAGAGACCGGAAGAAAGATAACCGAAAGCCTTAACAACATTGTAAAGGACCGCGGGTACAGACTCTTTGTTTACAGCACCTATAATGAGCTGTATTGGAATTCGGATGAAGATGAGGGGGAAAAAGACGTTTTCGAGCTCATCGATTTTACGCGTATAGATCTTCTGATCTATTGCGATGAGAATATCAAATCCGACAAGCTTTTCTTTAAACTTAAAAAACGCGCCGATGATTCCGGTGTTCCCATGATGGTATATGACGGACACCGCGAAGGCTGTATCAATATCAATTTCAATTATACCGGCGGTTTTGAACAGCTCGTCCGTCATGTGGTCGAATACCATGGCATAAAAAAGATACATTATATGTCGGGCATAAAAGGTAACTCCTTTTCGGATGAGAGAGAGGCTGTTGTCAAACATGTGATGGAGGAAAACGGCCTTGCGCTAAAGGAAACAGATATAAGCTACGGCAGTTTTTGGTCATATCCGACGCGTGACGCAATGAACAGGCTTCTTGAAAAGGGGGACATTCCGCGTGCCATAATCTGCGCAAACGATACCATGGCGCTTGAAGTATCGGGCGCTTTAAAGGGGGCGGGCTATGATGTGCCGGGCGATGTCATTGTTACCGGCTTTGACGGATTACAGGAGATATATTATTCCAACCCGCAGATAACCAGCTGTATATGTGATTTTGACGTCGTAGCCGCAAAGATAATGGATATTTATGAGGATGAAAGACCGTACGAAGAAAAGATAGGAGATTACGGTGTACTTCCAAAGATGCTTCTGTCACAATCCTGCGGTTGCAGCAAAGGCAAGGACACCAATACAGGTGAAAGACTGGTCTATCTTGAACATATGCTCGGTACTTATCAAAACGACGGCAGGGATATGGAGATAATATCCGCCAAGATACAAAACTGCCGCGATAAACAGGAAATGGCCAGGAAACTGAGAAATAAGTATCTTGACGATTCTGTTGTCGTCATCAAGAAGGAGTGTCTCGACAGCAGCATAGATCCAACGACCACAGTGACTGATGATCCGTACGGAGACGACTTCATCGTGGTTGCGGACAGCAACGAAGATGACAGAACCGAACCCGTGCCGCTTAGGAGGGAACAGATCATTCCGCATCTCAACGCAGTGATGGAAATGAAGATGCCGCTCATCTTTGCCCCGCTTCACTTCCTCGGTGTACCGCTTGGGTATGTGTGTCTTTTCTTTAAGGACTTTTCCCAGCAGAGCTATAACAGAATATTCCAGATCACGAGTACGCTTGACAATGCCATCGGCGGATACAGAAATATGCAGTATCAGAAATTCCTCCAGGCAAAGGTTGAAGATAACTACAGACTTGATTCCCTTACCGGCCTTTTAAACAGAACGGGCTTCTTCCGCGAATTCGATGCGCTGATAGAAAGATTGAAAAATCAAGGTGGTACGCTTTCAATGGTGCTTGCGGACCTTGATAACTTAAAGACGATAAACGATACATACGGGCACGGCGAAGGGGACAAAGCCATCTGCGCGGTGGCGGATGCCCTGAAAAAAGCATGTCCGAGAGCAATATGCTGCCGTTTCGGAGGCGATGAGATGATAGCTGTTCGCGAAGGAATACTCGACCAGCATGTAGTTTCCGGAAGAGTCGATATGTATATGAATGAGGCAAACAAAAAATCGGAATGCCCCATTCCGTTTTCCGCAAGTATCGGTATATATACGGTAAACGAACCCGAAAAGATGAATTTTGATGACATGCTTGAGGTTGCCGACTCAAGGATGTATGAGATCAAAAGAGAAAAGAAGAAAAAAGCGGCAAAATAATTTTGTCTTCCCTTTTAGGGAGAAAGGAGAAAAAATGAAAAAATACGTAGCTGAGTTTATAGGTACGATGTGCCTGGTAACTCTGGGGTGCGGAACAGCCATGCTTGTCGGCTGCAGTTCTGCAAGCGGAAGCGGGTATCTCTTGACCGCACTTGCCTTCGGTCTTGTTATCGTCGGGATGGCATACTGCATCGGAAATATTTCCGGCTGCCACATCAATCCCGCGGTTTCACTTGGCGTTTTGATAAGCGGCCGAATGGATACAAAGGATTTCTGCGGATATGTCGTAGCTCAGTGCCTTGGTGCTTTAGCCGGAGCAGGTGTCCTTGCAGCGATCTTTTCAGCCGGAAATGTTACCGATATGACAGCATCCGCCGATCTTGCCAAGGGAGCATTCGGGCTTGGATGCAACGGCCTTGGCGGTGTAGGCGACAGCGCACTCGCAGGTCTTTTGGTAGAATGCCTGCTTACCTTCTTCTTTGTGCTCACGATAATCGGCGTTACAGATCCTGATGCCGGTCACGGATCATTTGGCGGCCTTATAATCGGCCTTACTCTTGTACTCATCCACATTTTCGGTATAGGCCTTACCGGTACCAGCGTAAACCCTGCAAGATCACTCGGCCCTGCAATAGTTGCAGCTATATCCGGAAACACGAACGCTATAGGCGTATTGTGGGTATTCATAGCAGGTCCTTTTGCCGGTGCGGCTCTTGCGGCTGTGGTTTATAAGTTTTTGAAGCCTGCAAAAAAATAATGGATCATCGTGACAACTGTCACATGTGCCTAAAAAAAGGGATCCTTTGCAGCAAATGCATAAGGATCCCGCATTAACTGATACAATATGAAAAAAAACTACGAAATGGACCTTACAACGGGTCCTCTTTTTTCAAAAATGATCCGGTTTACGGTGCCGGTCATGCTTTCAAGCCTGCTGCAGCTTCTTTTCAACGCTGCGGATATAATAGTGGTGGGAAGGTTTGAAGGCGACACTGCCCTTTCGGCCGTGGGGTCAAATACGGCTCTTATAAATCTCTGCGTGACCTTTTTCATGGGACTTGCCGTCGGAGTAGGCGTTCTGGTGGCAAATTACTACGGCGGGGGGCTTAACGAAAGACTTTCAAAGACTGTTCACACGGCTATCATGCTGGCAGTCTTTTCCGGGCTTTTCCTGACAGTGGTCGGGGTGATCTTCGCCGGGCAGTTTTTGGAATGGATGAGCACTCCGGAATCGATAATCGATCAGGCGGCGGTGTATCTTCGCATCTACTTTGTCGGAATGATATCCATGATGGTATATAATTTCGGCTCGGCGATACTTCGTGCGGTGGGAGATACCAGGAGACCGCTTATATATCTTACCGTAGCCGGAGTCGTGAATGTCATTTTAAATCTCATATTTGTCATCGCCTTTCACATGGGCGTTGCAGGCGTGGCGCTTGCAACAGTCATATCACAGACACTTTCGGCATTTTTGATAGTAAGATGCATGAAAAACTCCGAATCGGTCATAAAGCTTTGCGCAGACAAATTCAAATGGGATACGGATGCTGCTTTAAACATACTGAAGATCGGGGTTCCGGCGAGCGTCCAGGGCATGCTGTTTTCGATCTCGAATGTTATTATACAGTCTTCCGTGAACAGCTTCGGAGACCTTGTGGTCGGCGGCAACACAGCCGCATCCAATATAGAAGGCTTTGTCTATGTATCCATGAATGCCTTCTATCAGACAGCCATCTCCTTTACCGGACAGAATATAGGCGCAGGAAAGAAGGAGAGAATAACAAAAATAATGCTTGCATCCGAAGCCTTGGTCATCCTTGTGGGCGGGGTATTCGGAAATATCGTCGTGCTTACGGGCACGTCGCTGCTTTCCATTTATACGGATTCGCCGGCAATGATAGAATACGGTATGGGAAGAATAGAAGTGGTCTGCCGGTATTATTTCCTTTGCGGAATGATGGATGTTATGGTCGGAGTGATAAGGGGAATGGGCTATTCCATTATGCCGACCCTGGTATCGCTTGGAGGTGTCTGCGGCATAAGGCTCGTGTGGATATTCACATTCTTCAGGCAGGCGCGCTTTCACGAACCGTTCTGGCTTTACATAACATATCCGGCATCATGGCTCATCACGGTCATAGTACATCTGATATGCTTTATGTACATAAGGAAGATCAGAGAACTTTACAAAAAACAGGAGTAATAGCTGCTTATGAAAAACATAGATCTATCGGGGAAATGGTCATTCATGCTTGACCCTAAAGGAGATATCGATTCTATGCCGCGCGGCATGGCGGACACTATCAGTCTGCCCGGGACCACGGCTATGGCAGGAAAGGGAGAATACAATACTAAAAGCGAAACGGGCTTTCTTACGGAAAATTATCCCTATGAGGGCCTTGCATGGTATTCTAAGAGGATAAAGCTTGAAGCGGACGATCCCGGGCAGATAATAAAGCTTTACCTTGAAAGGACCAGGCTTACCGCGGTCTATATCGACGGCATAAAGGTTCCGGCGGAGTATGCGAAAAATGAGGACAGCCTGTGCGCGCCCCATATTTACGACCTCACCGAAATGATCGGCAGCCCTGAATTTGATCTTACCATATGTGTAAAAAACTGCGGCTACAAGACAAAGGGCGGACATATGACCTCGCCGGACACACAGACCAACTGGAATGGTATCACGGGCAGGATCAGCCTTATGCTTCTTGGTACGGACGATCTTAAGGATATTCAGGTAAAGACGCTTGACGATAAGGGCAATATTTCTCTTTCCATGAAGTGGGATACGCTTGGAGATCTTGGAGAATCGCTTCCACTGCTCTTTAAGTACTATGAATGCCGCCTTGAAGACGGCAGGCTCGTTGAAAGACCTTTTGTACCTGTCTTGGCCGATGCTTCAAAGAAAACGGTGGTAATTGGCGGAGACAACAAGGGGGTAACCCTTTCGCTTCCGCTTGGAAAAGAAGCGATTTACTGGGATGAATACAGCCCGGTATTTTACCATCTTTATATCACGGGACTTGATGAAGATGTATACGGGGATGTCTATTTTGGCCTTATGATACTTTCCCGCGACGAAAAGAGACTGTATGTCAACGGCCGCCCGGTATTTCTTCGCGGAAAGCACGACGGATGCGTCTTTCCTCTTACAGGCGCATGCCCTACCGATCTGGCTTCGTGGCTTAAGGTCATGGGCACGGCAAAAGAATACGGAATAAATCATTACAGATATCATACTTCCTGTCCGCCCGAGGCGGCATTTCTTGCCGCGGATCTTTTGGGCATATATGTCGAGCCCGAGCTTCCCTTCTGGGGGACTATCAGCGCTCCGGGCGAAGAGGGCTATAACGAAGAAGAACAGGAATACCTTATAAAAGAAGGCATTCGCATTCAGAAAGCTTTCGGAAATCACCCGAGCTTCTGCTTTATGAGCCTCGGAAACGAGCTCTGGGGAAGCAGCAGCAGGATGGGCGAGATCATCAGAAGACTTAAGGCAAAGGATGACAGACACCTCTTTGTGCAGGGGTCTAACAATTTCCAGTTCATGCCCTGCATCCTTCCCGAAGATGATATGTTTGTGGGTGTCCGTTTTGGTGCGGGCAGGCTCATAAGAGGGTCCTATGCGATGTGCGATGCCCCTCAGGGCTTTGTGCAGACCGACGCGCCCAATACCACGCATGATTACGATAAGGAATTTGAAAACTTCGCCCCGCAGGAAAATTCGGACGATGAGGTCGAGATACAGTACGGCACGGGCGTTAAAAAGGTCAAAGCAGAGGATGCGGGCGGCTTTAAGCTTACAAGGCCCGTAATAAGCCACGAGATAGGACAGTATGCCACATTTCCCGATTTCAAGGAGATAAATAAATACACAGGCGTACTGAGAGCCGATAATTTCAAGATATTTAAAGAGAGAATGGAAGCTGCCGGGCTGTCAGGCCTTGCACCGGATTACTTTTACTGTTCAGGAAAGCTGGCCGTGCAGTGTTACAGAAATGAGCTTGAGGCGGCCCACAGGAGCAGATACCTTTCGGGATATCAGATACTCGACCTGCAGGATTTCCCGGGCCAGGGGACTTCGCTTGTCGGAATTCTGGATGCATTTATGGACAATAAGGGGCTCATATCCGCAAAAGAATGGAAACGTTTCTGCTCTGACATGGTGGTGCTTGCATCCTTTGATTCCTTCATGCTTAAGTCGGGTGGCACGCTTGACGCCAAAATCCTTATTAGCTGTTACAGGCCGGATGCGGTCGGAACGGGAAAATCCGTAACAGTCACATGGAGGCTTTATGAGAGAAGCTCTCAGACGATAGACTATGATGAAATTGCGGAGGTCCTTAGGGAAAGCGGAAGCTTTGCAACCGATATAAACGATTACGGAGTGACAGAGGTCGGCAGTATCAAAGCCGCGGTTCCGGAAGTGTCCCTTCCCCTGTTTTGGAGACTTGAGATAGAGGTTCCCGCATTTAAAGTCAAAAACGATTACATATTCGAGCTGCTGCCGGAAATCAAGGATGAAGAACTCGACTCTTTGAAAAACGAGATATTTGTATCATCGGATGCGGAGGCTGTCCTTGATAATGCCAAAAAGGGCAAAAGATGCATCCTGTTTTCGGACAAGTGCGAAAACTTTATAAAGGGCACATACTGCACGGAATTCTGGAACTACCCGATGTTTAAAAGCATTTCGGAGTGGATGAAAAAGCCTCTTCCGATCGGTACCTACGGCCTTTTGATAGATCCCGATCACCCGGCGCTTTCAATGTTCCCTTCGCTTCAGTTTTCGACCCCGCAGTGGTACAGAATAGTGACAGACGCGCATCTTTGCATTTTGGATGAAGTGAAGGAAGTCCGCCCGATAGTCCGCATGATGGATAATTTTGAAAGAAACCACAGCCTCGGGCTTTTGTGGGAATGCAAAGTCTATGACAGCCCCGTGCTTGTGTGCGCCCAGCCGGAAAATGTGCTCATGGAGTCTTTGGAAGGAAGAAGCTTTTTAAAGAGCATCTACTGCTATGCCCGTTCCGATGAATTTGCGCCATCTGCTTCTCTTACATCCGCAGAACTGATAAAAACAGTAAAATAGGCCCATATTCATTTGACAATAAAAAAAAATATGCTATAATCTATTTGCTTTTTCAGGGCGGGGTGAGATTCCCCACCGGCGGTACAGCCCGCGCGTGCGTGAAAATATTAAATTTCAGACATCATGCACTGAACCGGTGAGATTCCGGTGCCGACGGTAAACGGTCTTTTGGCCGTTTGAAAGTCCGGATGAAAGAAAGAGGTGAACAAATGAATAAGCATACCTATAGGCTGGTGGTGTCAGCCATGTTAAGCGCGGTCGCTTTCGTGCTCATGTTTCTTGAGTGGTCCATCAAAGGGGTCATTCCGGAATTTGTCAAAATGGACATTTCGGACATACCGGCTCTTATGGGCGCATATGCCTTAGGACCGGTTCACGGGCTCATTATTTCGGGTCTGAAGAACATACTGCATGCCTTCATAAAGGGAACATCCACCGGCTACATCGGCGAGCTCGCAAACTTCCTTTTGGGCACGGCATTCACAGTGACGGCAGGTCTTATCTATTACTTTAACAAGAATAAAAAGGGCGCCGTTATTTCCGCTCTCGTAGGCAGCCTTGTAATGGGAATCGTCAGCATCCCTGTAAACATGTTCATAACATATCCTTTTTACTGTTCCGCATTCTTCGGCGGGGACATGGAAAAGATAATCGCGATGTATAAGGCTATATGGTCAGGTGCAGACGAGCTTTGGAAGTGCCTTGTGTACTTCAATGCACCTTTTACCTTTGTAAAGGGTCTTCTTTGTTCCATAGTTGTAATATTTGTCTACAAACCCTTATCGCCGCTTCTTCACGGCCGAAACGGGGACTGAAATTGATTTTTGTTTATCATGGCGGAACTGCGAAGCGGTTCCGCCAAAATAAAATAAAGATATCCGGGGAGGTTACAGATGGATTTTTCAGCAAACAAAAATATATTTATAATGGATCATCCGCTCATCAAGCATAAGATATCGATGATACGTGATGAAAACACAGGTACAAATGAATTCAGAAAGCTTGTCGAAGAGATAGCCATGCTCATGGGCTATGAGGCTCTCCGCGACCTTCCCCTTGAAGATGTCGAGGTAAAAACGCCCATAGAGACATGCATGACGCCCATGATCGCAGGGAAAAAGCTTGCAATAGTTCCCATACTTCGCGCAGGGCTTGGAATGGTGGGCGGCATAACAGCGCTTGCGCCAACGGCAAAGATAGGGCACATAGGTATGTACCGTGACCCCGAAAGCCACCAGCCCCAGGAATATTACTGCAAACTGCCGTCCCCTATAGAGCAGAGGACCATAGTTGTCGTAGACCCGATGCTGGCAACAGGCGGTTCTGCTGTGGACGCTATCAGCCAGATAAAGCACCACGGCGGAAAGCATATTAAGTTCATGTGCATCATAGCGGCACCGGAAGGCCTTAAGAAATTGTCCGAGACGCATCCTGATATTCAAATATACGTCGGAAATCTTGACAGATGTCTCAACGAAAACGCATATATCTGCCCGGGCCTTGGTGACGCCGGCGACAGGATCTTCGGAACAAAATAAAAACCAAGCTAAAAAAACTTGAAAAAAAACATTCTTTATGTTAAAGTGTTATTCGAAGTTATCCCCGAGCATCAGTGAAGGGGAGCCCGCGCCGGATTTGAGGCGCATCAAAAGAGATCCGAAGGATTTCTTTCCTTGTATTATAATCTTAGTTTTAAGGAGGACATAAAAATGAAGAGGATCAAGACACTTGAGACAAAGAGCCTTTGCGAAAGCGCTAAGAACGGCGGATGCGGCGAATGCCAGACATCATGCCAGTCAGCATGCAAGACAAGCTGCGGTGTAGCAAATCAGAAGTGCGAAAAAAAGTAATTTGTAAGTACATCTCAAAGGAAATAAGTGCCGCCTTTGCATAGGCGGCACTTTTGATAGTAAAAGAAAAGGAAAACTATGCTGCACCAGTACAAACTAAACGGTTACAATATAGTAATGGATACATGTTCCGGCGCCGTTCATTCGGTCGATGACGTTGCCTTCGACGCGATATCTATGTATGAAGAAAAAACAAAGGAAGAGATAAAAAAGATCCTTCTTGAAAAATATACAGGCAGAGAGGACGTCACGCCCGAAGATCTTGACGCCTGCTTTGAAGATATAGAGTATTTAAAAGAAAACGGAAAGCTTTTTACGCCGGACACATATAAGGATATGGCCGGCACCTTGAAAAAACGTTCCGGAAATGTTATAAAAGCCCTTTGTCTTCATGTTGCCCACACCTGCAACTTAAACTGTTCCTACTGCTTTGCGAGCCAGGGCAAATACCACGGCGACAGAGCGGTCATGAGCTTTGAAGTGGGAAAGAGGGCCCTTGATTTTCTTGTGGAGAATTCGGGGAGCAGGAGAAATCTTGAAGTGGATTTCTTTGGCGGCGAACCGCTTATGAACTGGGACACCGTAAAAAAGCTCGTGGAATACGCAAGAAGCATCGAAAAAGCCACCGGCAAGAACTTCAGATTCACCCTTACCACAAACGGCATGCTGATAGATGATGAAGTGATAGAGTTTTCAAACAGGGAAATGAGCAATGTGGTTCTCTCGCTTGACGGCCGAAAAGAGATACATGACGCAAAGCGTAAAGACTATGCCGGACACGGGAGCTACGATAAAATAGTTCCCAAGTTTCAGGAATTTGTACAAAAGCGCGGTGATAAGAGCTATTACATGCGCGGAACTTTTACGCATGCAAATCCCGATTTTACAAATGACGTTTTCCATATGGCGGACCTTGGCTTTACAGAACTTTCCATGGAGCCCGTTGTCTGTGCGCCCGGCGATGAAGCTGCGCTTACGCCGGAGGATATAGAAATCGTAAAAGAGCAGTACGAGATACTTGCTAAGGATATGTTAAGGCGCGAAGAGGAAGGAAAACCGATAACATTCTACCATTATATGCTCGACCTCACAGAAGGCCCGTGCATATACAAAAGGATCTCCGGCTGTGGTTCCGGCACCGAATATATGGCCGTGACACCCTGGGGCGATCTTTACCCCTGCCATCAGTTTGTGGGCGAAGAAGAATACAAACTTGGCAATATATGGGACGGCGTGACAAATGATGCCCTAAGAGAGCGCTTCAGAAACTGTAACGCATATTCCAGAAAGGAATGCGAAAACTGCTGGGCAAAGCTTTACTGTTCGGGCGGCTGCGCGGCAAATGCTTTCCATGCTTCGGGAAGCATAGAGGGAATATATGAGCCCGGCTGCGAGCTGTTTAAAAAGCGTATAGAGTGCGCGGTCATGATGAATGTTGCAAGGTTCGAAAAAGGCGATGTTAAGCCTTCCGAGGCGCAAAACTGCGAAAGCTGTGAAGATTGTTTATGATATCGAAAGAAAAAATTAATTGATTTTGAATCGATTTTTATTATAATGTATCGTGCTTATTTTTTAATGCAGCTTTTGTAAAGGAGACATATAGTGGATAACAATCAGAATCCGAATCAGGGGAACAACGGTAATAACAACAATAATAACAACAATAACAATAACCGTGGCTCCAGAAATTTCCAGACAGTCCTTGTGCTGATCATTTCTGCGATCATGGTCATAACCATTGTCAGCCTGATGTCTAATTACGTAAAAAACCGTACCAACATCGAGATATCCTACACCGAGCTTTGGGAAAAGATCGATGCGGGCAAGATAGAAAAAGTCTATCTTGACTCCGACAGGATAATCGCAAAACCCAAAGAAGGAACGGCAGAATCCTATATAGAAAATTACTATACAGGATATGTGGGCGATAAGGATATGGCTGTAAAGGCAATGTCCGCAAAGGTCGAGGTGCAGGGATATATCCCGAATTCAAACAATACCATCCTCGAATTCCTTCTTTATTACATCCTGCCGATAGCCATCGTATGGATATTCTTCTCTGTCATGATGAGAAAGATGGGAAGCGGCGGCGGAATAATGGGCGCCAAAAGCCATGCAAAGAAATATGATGTGCAGAAGGATACGGGCGTTACATTTAAGGATGTTGCGGGACAGGACGAGGCAAAGGAGTCCCTTGTCGAGATCGTTGACTTCTTGCACAACCCCAAGCATTACACCGATATCGGCGCAAAGCTGCCTAAGGGCGCTCTGCTCGTAGGCCCTCCCGGAACAGGAAAAACACTGCTTGCAAAGGCGGTTGCCGGCGAGGCAAAGGTTCCTTTCTTCTATCTCTCGGGCTCCGATTTTGTTGAAATGTTTGTAGGCGTCGGTGCTTCAAGAGTAAGAGACCTGTTTAAGACTGCAACCGCAGCTGCCCCCTGTATCATCTTCATAGATGAGATCGATGCCATCGGAAAGAGCAGGGATGCAAGATACGGCGGCGGAAACGATGAAAGAGAACAGACCTTAAATCAGATCCTTTCGGAAATGGACGGCTTTGACAGTTCAAAGGGTATATTCCTTTTGGCAGCAACAAACAGACCGGAGATCCTAGACAAGGCGCTTCTTCGTCCGGGACGTTTCGACAGACGTATCATCGTAGACAAGCCCGATCTTAAGGGAAGAATAGCAACTCTCGAGGTACACAGCAAGAACGTTCGTCTTGACGACACTGTCAATTTCGAAGAGATCGCGCTTGCAACGAGCGGTGCGGTCGGCTCCGATCTTGCAAATATGGTAAACGAGGCGGCCATCATCGCCATAAAGAAGGGCCGCAAGGCAGTTTCACAGAAGGATCTTTTCGAAGCTGTCGAGCAGGTGCTTGTGGGCAAGGAAAAGAAAGACCGCGTAATGAGCCAGGAAGAGAGAAGGATCGTTTCGTACCACGAAGTCGGCCATGCTCTCGTTGCGGCTCTGCAGAAGGATTCCGAGCCTGTGCAGAAGATCACCATCGTTCCGAGAACAATGGGTGCACTTGGCTATGTAATGCAGACGCCCGAAGAAGAAAAGTATCTTAATACCGAAAAAGAGCTCCGCGCGATGCTTGTCGGTATGCTCGGCGGCCGCGCAGCGGAAGAGATCGTTTTCGATTCCGTCACGACGGGTGCATCAAACGATATCGAAAGAGCCACAAGCCTTGCAAGGTCCATGGTGACCATGTACGGTATGTCAAAGAAATTCGGCCTTATGGCCCTTGAGACCATCGAAAGCCAGTACCTTTCCGGAAACAGAGTCGCTCAGTGCTCTGACAGGACAGAGGCAGAGGTCGATGCCGAAGTCATGCAGATACTTGCGGATTCCTACGAAGAGGCCAAAAAGCTTCTTTCCGAAAACCGTCAGGTCCTTGACCGCATAGCCGCATTCCTCATCGAAAAAGAGACCATCACCGGCAAGGAATTCATGGAGATCTTCCATGCAACCAGAAAAGAGCTCGGCCTTGAGACCGAAGAAGAAAAGAAGGAAGAGCCTGCTACAGAATGAGACCCGGGGACGGGGTCACAGTCTCATTTTTTGGATGAGACCCCGGGATTGAAGCCTCATTTTTACAAACTGTACCTAAGACACGCCACAAAGCGTTCTTAGGTACATTTTTTTCTTGTTTCGAGCACATCTGCAGAGGCGTTTGTACCTAAAAAAGAAAAATTCTTGTTCTTATGTATGAGACTATGACTCCGTCCCCGGGTCTCATTAGAAATATGTACCGCCTACAGAGTCGAAGGTGTCTACAGGCGGTAAGTTTAAAATAAAATGAAAGAAGAATGATATATATAGTAAGAAAACTCTTGACAAAATTTAATCACATGATAATATTATAGTATACTACAAGTTATAAGGAGGATCGTGAACATGAAGAGAATTAAAAAGGCTTTTTTGTCAGCAGGAATAATGGCGCTGATGGTTTTGGGATCACAGTTATATATGTATGCAAGCAGTGCAAATGATGTGGTTATTAATCTGCCGACCACATCGTCCGCATATACATATAAATATGTGACCAGGTCATTGAATTATTCATATGTTTCGGTACATGCGGATTCTGTGTATCCCACGAATGGAGGAGCAGATACATATACCTATTTTAAGTCAAAGCTTTTTACTATGGATACGATGGGTTCATTATCTAATGTTTACTCAGTTTATGAGACAAATCTTGGATTTACAAAGCTTAATCTTTTTGAGGGAACCTTAGGAACAAGCCAGTTGTATATAGGCTTTAATAACCCTTATAATGGCTATAGTGTAAGCACAGTAGTTGATTACAATGGTAATTGACATAAGCCTTGAAACTTTTGTATGCAATCAGATTATGGTTTCATAAATTCTGCTCCCACGTTAAACTTGTTTTGCCGTGGGAGAATTTCTTTTTAAAACGGGTTCTGAATAGTTACTTTAAAAAGTGATTAGTGGAGCTTAAAGCACAGATTGACCGATGTGTAATATATTTAAAACAAAATTATACAAAGTGGGAGGGATCAATGAGAAGCTTTATATATCAGCTTCGAAGGACTGCGGATACACTGACGGTTCGTTTTGTCTTTTATGGTTTCTTGTTTCTGGTAATTATACATTCGCTTGGGGTGATAAGCAGGTTTTGGGGAATGGATGCGGTCTCAATGATCGAACCAATGAAGCTTAGAATAATGTACGACGAGACAAACCAGATCACTATCAGGCTTATTCAGTTTTTTCCCTTTTTAGCGGTTATTCCTGCCGGTTTTTCTTATTTTGACGATAGTAAGAATCGGACGGACATAATAATTAGGACCAGATCGGGCAATTCGGCGTATGTACGTGATAGTTTGCTATCTTCTTTTGTAGTTTCTTTTTTTACCTATTGGATTCCATTTATGCTGGAAATAGGAATACTCAGTGTGGCTATGGATATAGGCATTTCACGCGATCCATCAGGTTTGTCATACTATCAAAGTGGAATGCAATCGTACATCGGTAATTATTTCTTTGCTGATCTTTACAAGACACATCCCATTTTGCATGCCATGGCAGAGGTGAGTGTATGGGCGGCAATAGTGGGAGCGCTTGCAAGTTTTGCTGTTGCAGTATCGTTTTTCGGTATAAAGATCAGAGCACTTGTTTTTTTGCCGGTTCTTATGGTGGTATATGCGGTCGGCTTCGTCGGCGATTATTTGGGAACCGGGTTTACCACGAATTACATGTGGTATCTTTTGGGATATGACGGACATGAAAAAAATGATCTGTTTATTTTTGTGCTGCTTGCAGCACTCATAGTGTCTTGCGTGATCTGTGGCATTATAAATGCAAGGAGGGACAGACTATGAACAGAAAAAAAAGGTTGATCATAGAAGGTGTCATACTGGGAGCAATCATAGCGGGTGTATTTATATTTGCTTTCTGGGGCAGAAAGAGTCATACTGATAAATTCGGCGATCTGACGGATGATATCTATAACAGTTCAAAAGAAGATGAGTCGATGGATGATTCTGCGTATGATAATTTGTATGTTTGTCAGTGCCCTTCGGGAATAGTCGGTAATCTGACAAAACTGTGGGAAGAAGCGCTTCCTCAGTCCCGGTTTATTGTATCTTGTACAGTTACTGAGGGACAGGAACCTGCTTTTGGCGGGGTTAGGGCAAAAGTAAAGATAGAAACTGTTCATCAGGGACAGGGGCTTAAAACGGGTGATGAGATATATATTACAAATGAATCGTGGTTGCTTCGGCAGGACGGAGAAAAAGTATATGTGGAATTCAAGTTCCACAATCTGATGAAGCCGGGTGAGAGATATTTGTTGTTTTTAAGCGAGCATCTCTCGGTATCTGAGGAGGTCTATGGGGATACATATGAAATGGAGGGCTTCACTATAGCACCGATTTTTCTTTATGAAGACAGGGAAAATAAGATCGTTGATAGTTTTGACAACTATATCCCTTACAAGAATCTTAAGGACAATGAAGTTTATTTTTCTTCTGAAGAAGATCTGAAAATATATCTTGAATTTAAGAAAAAGATGGTTGAAGAGTATCCGTTTAATTGATTGAGCTACGGAGGTGACTATGGAACTGATAGTTGATAATGCAACTAAATCCATAAAAGGCCGCAAGGTTCTTGACCGAATATCGGTCAGGTTGAGTGAGGGCATATATGGTCTTACCGGCAGAAATGCATCCGGGAAAACTATGTTACTGCGTGCTTTGTCAGGGCTGATAAAGCTTGATGAGGGCGAGGTGCGCCTTGATGGTAAGGTGATCAGAAAAGATATCCCCGTTCTTCCATCTCTTGGAATTATAATAGAAAATGCGGGTATGTACGACAGCCGCACCGGGTATGACAATCTGCGAATATTGGCTGATTACAAGAAAAAGATTGGCGATGAAGAAATCGTTCGTGCCTTGACGCGGGTTGGTCTTGACCCCTATGATAAAAGAAAGTATCATAGTTATTCCCTTGGCATGAAGCAAAAGCTTGCTATAGCGCAGGCAATCATGGAAGAACCGGATATATTGCTTCTTGATGAACCAATGAATGCTCTTGACGAGCAAAGCGTTTTGCAGGTGCGAAATGTTCTTTTGGAAGAAAAAGACAGGGGAACACTGATAATCATAGCCTCTCATATAAGAGAAGATATTGACACACTTGCAGATAGAATACTCGTCATGGATGAGGGCAGATTAATAAAAAACGAACTTGCCGGAGGCAGTGCTTCATGAAAAAAGCAGGTCTCTATCTTGGAATATTTCTTTTTTCTATAGCCTGCAACCTGTGGATATTTAATTCTGAAAGTAGTATAGTTGCTATACAGATATTGACATCATCCAGTTTTGGCGGGCTCAGCGTAGAAAGAGGAACAGTGATGGAGTTTACTTTAAAAAGCGCCCCATTAATGTTTTTTCAAATTCTTCGGACAATTATCTGCTACGAGGAACTTGTGCACGCTGGTGTTTATGTATTCACAAGATGCCCTGACAAGAGGAAAAGAACGGCGGGCATTATAGGAAAAACAGTGCTTGGCAGCATTTTATATACATTGATTTGGCAAGGAACAGGAATTATCATGGGGCTTGCGGCCGGAATGAGCATGCCGGGGCTGGCATTTTGGAGAGTGTTCTTTTTTCAAATCATGACACTCGCAGGGTGGATGACATTCTTTACAGTTATAGGCTTTCATGTTTGCGTATTTTTTGGAAGTGTGCCCGGCATTCTTACAGGCGTGGCGCCGCAATTTCTGATCATCTCATCCATGCAGCTGTTTGCCAGTGGATCAGTTTTTAGTATAGATGTCAATGATCCCGGTTTTGATTCGAGTCACTTTGATATACTCAAAGTTCATCCGTTCTCGCAGCTGGTGCTGGATTGGCATTCTTCTTCCAGCCCTGAACTTGCAGGATATATGAATCACTATCCTATACATTTTATGTATCTTCCGGGTATGTTCATATTTTGGATACTGGTAGCTACAGTTAGTATGATTTTTATTGTGTTTGTTAATCGAATGGAATTGTATTCCGTTAGATCATAAATGAAAGGGGCTGTAAAAAAACAGCCACATATAGTAAATGCAAGACAGCGTCTCTATGATCTATTTGCAGAGCTGGACTGTCGTGAGCGACCGATCTTCACGACGAAAAGCGGCGGTGCGCAGGCGACAACGCATTTATCGTCGCCGGAGCATC
>JAEEGF011082516.1_pt1 | contig 91663 bp, 68 predicted proteins | sample 9134171 | NCBI WGS metagenome assembly JAEEGF01 (sample SAMN16246542, study PRJNA631951) | gut metagenome | biome: gut microbiome; feature: rumen; material: AP-attached | host: Bos | place: Iran: Karaj | collected 2018-10
ACTCTGGCCATGCATACACATCAAAAGACAATCCTACGACGCTTAAAAAACCACATAGGATAGTCATAATAAATATTCTTTTAAGATTAAACATCTTTCGCATAGAATTCATACCTCCTTGAATACATGCTAATTATTTTTACTTATGGTTTCCCATAAGGTATTTTCTGAAATCTATTATATTTTAAGAAAAATGAATTTAAGGATTCAAGTTTTAACCGAATGATAGACAATAAAAAAACACAGCCATTTCTGACTGTGTTTTTAGTGGTTGTTGGTTTTGGTTGTTTATTATTCAATTGTGGTAGGGTCAAAGTATTCGTTTGACTCTGTTTGACGAAGTAAACTTATATAAAGTTCATCAGCTTCATCTTTCTCCATAAATTTTACAGAGTTGATGATTGCAAGTGCATCCTCTTCTGAAAAGTCAAGAGGAACACTTAGTGAAACAGTATAGTCGTTAATAAAAAGTGATTCATCGTTAGAAATGAAATCGTAGTAGAATACTCTCCTGCCATTGATTTCGTATGAAACAAGAAACACTATTTTACCATCTTCTTTTTCAAAAGAGTATTCTTTAAATCCATCGGTGCTTGTCCAAGTAGCTACTATATCCTTTGAATTATCAAAATCTTTCCATTCATTGAGATATTTGTTTGCTACATCGATAGAGAATGCTCTAATCGAAATCAAATCAGTATAATTGCTACCCGATGTTGCCTTAATATTGTATCCACCAATTGCTTCATTAGCTACATTAGGTGTTCCAGTAAAATAATCGATAGGTGCTTCAAAATACACCGCATACTGGACATTTTCGATTGCTGCTGTGTAGATACTAATATCATCGGGGTCATCGAGTGACTTCTTTGCACCATAATAGTCGCCACCGTCATCGATTACATTGCCAACATACCCAATAAATGCAGCACGCTCGTTCTTGTCGATAGGAACAAATTTGGCACAAAGTCCGTTGACATTATAATCTTCCGTTATCATAAGCTCATATCCCGTTCCACCGGGTGTAAGACCCTCATAGATTGCCTGTGTAGGTTCTACTACGGGCTCTACATTAGCATTAGCATCAGCATCGACATCGACATCAACATCCACGTTAGTATCAGTATCGACATCGACATTTGTATCGACATCAGTCTCAACTACGGGAGTAGTAGGAGTAGTATCAGGAGTTGAGGGAACATCCTTGCCACATCCTACTAATGCAACCATCATTGCTACAACCATAAACCAACTTGCGAGCTTCCCCGCCATTTTCTGTTTTTTTAACATCGTATTTCTCCTTTGAATAAAAAATAAAGTATGAAACTACTTGTTCTGGTTCATGCACCGACCCAAAATATTCTTAAGTTCGGATGCAATATCCATAAAACGTTGTGAGTCTTGTTTCATACTACATATTTTCCTTTTAATATGAACGAATTCCCATCTATAATTTCTAATTTCAGCTGATTCAGCCAAAATGTCTCTAAGTAAAAAGCAAGGACTAAATAGATGTTTTCCGGAATTGTGAATAATGCTCTTATTGTATCTTTTGTCCACTATATTGTTCTTCTCAGAAGTTTTATTTCTTTCTAACCTACAATTCTCCCTTTGAAACGAAGTTTCTCCGAAACCAATAATATAGGAGTATTTACCTAAACTAATTATGCTCATCAATTCAGAAACATTCTTAATTCCAGATAAACCCCTTACTTCTGCTTCATATTCTTTTATTTCATAGTCGCCAGACAATTTAATGAATTGTTTGGCAACATCCATCCCACAATTATTCTTACGGCAACAGAATGGTTTAAAATATATAACCAAAACTCTAGTCGCTCCCATGCGAAAACCTCTTCAATAACGTTTTCAACATTTTATCACTATAATTGCGGCTATGCAAACATCTTTCAGTAGATTTCTTTTGCAAATATCTTGGAACTAATAAATTTGTTGAGAAAAAGTATAATTGAATGTAGGAGTGAAGAAAATGGATTTTAAGAATGCATTTTGGAATTTAGAAGCTTTGCTTGCTCAAAAAGGGTTAAGTAAAACACAATTATCATATAGAGCTGAAGTATCGCATACACAAATCAATCGCATTTGCAAGGGTGAAACGGTCCGAATAGACTTAGGTACCTTAGCTCGAATTTGTACCGTGCTTGATTGCACGCCATCAGAGCTCATCATTTTAGAAGAGCCAAAAAAGTCATAAAAAATAGCAGCTGAAAAGGCTGCTATTTTTCGTATTTAATAATCGTTCGGCAGCAAGAAAGTGATATGCCTATCGATTATGTCCTCTCCTCTCGGAGCGTCACTGATAATCCAGAAATCGATTCCACGAAATCTAAATGTTTGTAGATAATCCCAGTTTCCTTCCGGATATCGTTCTTTAATCATCATTAAAGCCAGATTCTCAATCCACAACGCTTCCTCTCCAAAAGCGTAAAGGAAATTTGGTGTGCACACCGCCGGTACATCGTAGAAATCATATTGTTCATCGTCACGCTCTTGAGCATTCATAAGAATTGTTTCCATACTCTCTACCTCCATATATTTTGGTAATAAAAGCATGGAAAATAAACTCTTTCCGATTCAAGTATTATTATGAAAAATCATCCTGGTTCTTTAAAAATTCCTTCATTTTCATAAATAGCCTATAATCCTCTTCAGATAATTCCACCAAGTGTGTTCGAGAGTCTTCTTGTTTATCAAGTCCGATAATCTGAGATGTTGTCTTAATATCCTTAATCATATCTACGTTCGAATGAGTATATATCCTTTCATTAACGTCCTCGCTATGTCCTAAAATAGCAGCTATCGTACTTGTGGATGCGGCTTGCTGTTTCATAAATGAATTAGCTGTATGGCGCAGGCTGTGCAAGCATAGACCTTTGACCGTACCATTGTTTTGTCTCTGGACATCCCTGTCAATTCCAAGTGAATTGCATAATGATTTAAAGCCAACCTCCATTGTGCTATTGCTACGCATTTTACCGTTGCGAAATGTCGGGTACAACAGCCTACCTGGGTTATTTTTACATAATATGTTAGTTTGTTCCATCATCTCTTGGATACAATCCATACATACATTTGAAATTGGTATAATACGAACCTTGTTATTTTTCGTGACCTTAACATAAGACTCGTTACCAGTCATATCATCACTGTTTGTGTATCTAATTCCCCTTGTCTTGTCTATTGTAATTATGCGTTGGGCAAAATCAATATCATCAATAGTTAATGCAGCAAATTCACTTGAACGAAGTCCCGTTTCCAATAGAAATATCGCAACAACAGCATATTGTCCCCGGTGCTGCTTAAAAGCTTCATAAAGTTTTGCTATGTCTTCTTCAGTAAATATTTCTTTTTTAGGTTTATTCTCAAGATTCTTTATATATTCATCCGCACGTTCAAGTTTAAGATTTGCCTGTTCGGCATAATTCTCTGATAAGAGACTTCTCTTAATCAAATCTCGGCAACACCTCCTGCAAAGCTGCATAGGTGTCTTACAGGTCTTTCGAGAGTAATGAGACGCTATATCATCATAAAAATTTTGGAATTCTATTTCGCTCAACATGTGCAATTGCAATCTTGATATCGGATGTGTAAAGAAATAATTCTTCATACATTGACAATAGGACCGATAACATGAATCTGTAATAGTTCCTTCCAGAGACTTCAAATAGTCCTTCATGTACTCCCCAAAAGTTTTACTCTTGTTTACCTTTAAATCTCCTCTGCTTTTTTCAAACTCCTTCTCCCATGCCCTTAAAGCGTTTTTGGCATTTTTGCTTGCATCGCTCTCGCTCGTTCCTACGCGCTTTATACGCTTTTCTTTTCCAGTCTTTGGATTGATATAGCGTGACATAATCGTACATTCATATTTATTGGTATCTATACGCCTGCAATAACCTTCACCATTCGCACTTTTACTCATAATATCAATCCTCCATAAATATTTATTACTACTTTTTGTTGTTACTACTTTATATTATACCCTAAAGTAGTAATAAAAAGTAGTAATTGAAAAATAATCAAAAATATACAAAAAGGGTTTCTTATGAAAGACTCACAAGAAACCCTTTAAAATCAAGCTTTTGCTTTAGAAAATTTTGTGGATTATTTACAAAAATCTACATTGCTTACGCATTTACTATAGAACCAAAATCGGGCTTTAATGATGCGCCGCCGATGAGGCCGCCATCGATGTTGGGCTTTGAAAGAAGCTCAGCAGCGTTGGATGCGTTCATTGATCCGCCGTACTGAATACGAACTTCCTCAGCGGTAGCCTTGTCATAAAGCTTAGCGATAAGCTCACGGATGAATCCGCAAACTTCCTCAGCCTGGTCAGCGGTAGCGGTCTCGCCGGTACCGATAGCCCAGATAGGCTCGTAAGCGATAACAAGCTTCTTAACCTGATCAGCGGTTACGCCTGAGAGATCCCAGGTGATCTGTCTCTCGATCCACTCTTTGTAAGTACCGGCCTTACGAAGTGCAAGAGACTCGCCGCAGCAAAGGATGGGAGTAAGTCCGGCAGCAAATGCCTTCTTAACCTTTGCGTTGATAAGGATATCATTCTCGCCGAAGATGTCTCTTCTCTCGGAATGTCCCATGATAACATACTTAACGCCTGCATCTACAAGCATGGGTGCGGAGATCTCTCCGGTGAAAGCACCCTTATCCTCGATGTAGAAGTTCTCAGCACCAACTGCAACGTTGGTTCCCTTAACTGCTTCTACTACGGGAACGATATCGATTGCAGGTACGCAATATACTACGTCTACTGCATCGTTCTTAACAAGATCTTTTAATTCTGCACAGAGTGCAACTGCCTCGCTGGGAGTTTTGTTCATCTTCCAGTTACCGGCAATAATACGTCTTCTTGCCATGTTCTATCTCCTTATGAAACTAATAAGTAACGGTTCCCCTACTACGCGCGTATGCATCCGGCACCGCCTCTCGGCTTCAGGTCCTCGTGGCAGCGGTACTAAGCTCATACTTCGTATTCGCTAAGTGCCGGCCTCGGACATGCTGCCTCCTGCATATCGCACGCAGTCTGGAACCTGTTTAATACTTATCTTATTACTTACTTATCATCTGCTGCTACAACGCCGGGAAGCTCCTTGCCTTCGAGGAACTCGAGGGAAGCACCGCCACCGGTTGAGATGTGGCTCATCTTGTCGCCAAGACCCATCTGGTTAACAGCTGCTGCAGAGTCACCGCCGCCGATGATGGTGGTAGCTGATGATGCTGCAAGTGCCTTAGCTACTGCAAGAGTACCCTGAGCAAGAGTGGGGTTCTCGAATACGCCCATAGGTCCGTTCCAAACAACGGTCTTTGCGTTAGCAACAGCCTCTGCAAAGAGTGCCTGAGACTTAGGTCCGATATCGCATCCCTCACGGTCAGCGGGCATCTTGTCTGAATCTACGACAACGGTATCAACGGGAGCGTCGATAGGATTAGGGAACTCAGCGATGGTAACAGCGTCAACGGGAAGAAGAAGCTTCTTACCAAGCTTTTCAGCCTTTGCCATCATTTCCTTACAATAATCGATCTTCTCGTTGTCAACAAGTGACTTACCGATCTCATAGCCCTGAGCCTTAAGGAAAGTGTAAGCCATACCACCACCGATGATGAGGGTATCGCACTTCTCAAGGAGGTTATTGATAACGTTAAGCTTATCAGCAACCTTAGCACCACCAAGGATAGCTACGAAAGGACGTACAGGATTCTCAACTGCATTTCCGAGGAAATCGATCTCCTTCTGCATAAGATATCCAACAACGTTCTCTCCACCCTTCTCGGTGATGAACTTGGTAACGCCTGCAACTGAAGCGTGTGCTCTGTGTGATGATCCGAATGCGTCGCAAACATAAATATCTGCAAGATCAGCAAGCTCCTTAGAGAACTGCTCGCCGTTCTTGGTCTCTTCTGCACCACGGAAACGGGTATTCTGAAGGAGAACTACATCGCCTTCCTTCATTGCTTCTACAGCCTTGGTAGCTGCTTCGCCGGTAACGTTGTAATCTGCAACGAAAACAACTTCCTTGCCAAGCTTCTCTGAAAGTCTCTTTGCAACGGGTGCAAGAGATTCCTTCTCATTGGGGCCTTCCTTAACTTTTCCGAGGTGTGAGCAAAGGATAACCTTGCCGCCATCGTTTATAAGCTTCTTGATAGTAGGAAGAGCTGCTACAATTCTGGTCTCGTCAGTGATCTCGCCGTTCTTAAGAGGAACGTTGAAGTCACAACGAACGAGTACTCTTTTTCCTTTTGCGTTGATATCATCAACTGATTTTTTGTTAAGTCCCATATGGATTCTCCTTATTTGAAAATAATTTACTGCATAGAATCAGCAACATTGGAATTAGATTTCTCACGAACTCTAAAAGGAAAAAAACGGGCCCGACCCTAAGCGGCCGGGCCCCGAAATATCATACTTTCGTAATAAGCCTAATATATATTATTTATTAAGAAGGCTTCCGAAGTGCTTGATGGTACGAACCATCTGGCTGGTGTATGAGTTCTCGTTGTCATACCATGAAACAACCTGTACCTGAGTGGTTCCGTTGTCAAGAGGAAGAACCATGGTCTGGGTTGCATCGAAGAGTGAACCATAGGTCATTCCAACGATATCAGAAGATACGATCTCATCGGTGTTGTATCCGAAGCTCTCGTTTGATGCTGCCTTCATAGCTGCATTGATCTGATCCTTGGTAACGTTTCCTTCTACAACTGCAGTAAGGATAGTGGTAGATCCGGTAGGGGTAGGTACACGCTGTGCAGCGCCGATGAGCTTTCCGTTGAGCTCAGGGATAACAAGTCCGATAGCCTTTGCAGCTCCGGTAGAGTTGGGAACGATGTTGCAAGCAGCAGCACGTGAACGTCTCTTATCACCCTTTCTCTGAGGTCCGTCAAGAGTCATCTGGTCGCCGGTGTAAGCGTGGATTGTGCACATGATACCGGACTTGATGGTAGCACAGTCATTAAGAGCCTTAGCCATAGGTGCAAGGCAGTTGGTTGTGCAGCTAGCTGCTGAGATGATCTTGTCATCAGCAGTAAGAGTCTGATGGTTAACATTGTAAACGATAGTAGGAAGATCGTTTCCTGCAGGAGCAGAAATGATAACGTGCTTAGCACCTGCATCGATGTGAGCCTGTGCCTTGTCCTTGCTGGTGTAGAAACCGGTGCACTCAAGTACAACGTCTACATCAAGAGCCTTCCAAGGAAGATCAGCTGCCTTAGCCTCAGCGTAGATGGTAATCTTCTTTCCATCAACAGTGATGCTGTTCTCATCGAAAGATACCTTATCTGCAAGAGCATAACGACCCTGAGTTGAGTCATACTTAAGAAGATGAGCGAGCATCTCGGGGCTGGTAAGATCGTTGATTGCTACGATCTCAAATCCTTCTGCACCAAACATCTGTCTGAATGCAAGACGTCCAATACGTCCAAAACCATTAATTGCAACTTTAACTGCCATTTTTGATTCCTCCTAGAAACAAATAAATTAAGTTATTTTTTAAATCCGACAAAATGGAGATTGTCAAATTTTTGTCAGCAAAACTATTCTACAGTTTTCTTGATTTAAATTCAAGATACAAAAGTGATAATTTTTTAAATAATATTTATATATCGTGGTAAATTATCTGGCATCATTCTTCTTTTCAGTGCTAAGAACATAAATTCCGCAGCAGCCGAGAACAAGAACAACACCTGCAACGATAGCAAATACAAGTCCGAGAACCGCGAAATGAGGACCGAACTTCATAAAATGCGCCATGTCCTTAAAATTGAACTGGAAAAGGAACTGAACCACTGCAATTACAGCAGCGATCAAACCGATCACGAAATGCAGAACTACGTCTCTTTTAGTATTTCTCATTGGAAAAACCCTCCTTAAATAACCTTGTGTGCAGACTCACACAGACAAAGATATTTTATCATTTATTTTCTAACAAAACAACACTATTTAACGATATTTCTCGCCCAAATTCCGCTTAAAACCATGGTTCCTCCGATAAAGGCTTTAATGAGTTCCAGTGACTGGACGATCATTACCATATAAAGGACGTTCATACCCGTGAATCTGCTGAGCACAAAAGCCGTGGGAACGGACAATACCCATACAAAGCAGCTGTCAAAGATAAAGGTGATCAGTGTGTTTCCACCGGACCTTATCGTAAAGTATGAAGCATGTGTATAAGCATAAATCGGCATAAATGCGCCGTATACGATTATCAGCTTTGTAGCAAGAGCCCTGATACTTGCTTCCGTATTGTAAAACAGCGGAAAGAAAGGAGCGATACCTATCATCAGGACTCCGAACACTACACCGCAGGCAACGGTAAATGCTCTCATCTTTCTTGCGGTATCCTTTGCCTTTTCGATATCTCCGCTTCCAAGGATCTGGCCGACGATTATACCGACTGCCTCTCCCATTGCAAGGAACGCAACGCCCATGAGATTCCAAATGGTATTCTCGATGTTAAGCGCAGCAACTGCGTTAAGGCTTCTGTAGGAATAGCACTGGTTCATTGTAGTCTGGCCGAGAGCCCAAAGAGTCTCGTTTGCCATGAGAGGCAGTGACTTTAATATGAACTTTCCGCAAAGTGACAAGGGAACTCTGAATCCCTTGAAGGCTCCGATGATGAACCTGTTCTGTGCACTGTGGGTTCCGGTATAAACCGCAAGAACACCAAGCTCAACGAATCTTGAAAGTACTGTTGCGATAGCGGCACCCTTTGCTCCGAGAGCAGGTACTCCAAGAAGTCCGTAAATAAGGATCAGGTTGCCGATAAGGTTAACAACGATGGCTGCGATGGAAGCGATCATTGGCACTCTTGTCTGACCGGTGTCACGAAGAGTTCCGGAATAAGCATTGGTTACTGCAACGGGAACAAGACCGATGAGCATGATACGCATGTAATCAACACCGATCTTCAAGGTCTCCGCCGCATCTTCCGCGGTACCCTCTCCCTTAAGGAAAAGGCTGATAAGGGTAGGCGCCATTATCATAAAGAAGATAACGCTTAATATAGTAAGAAAAACATTGATTATGATCTTGAACCTGAAGGTATAACGTACACCTTCATCATCTCCCATTCCGTAGTACTGCGCCGTAAAGATTCCGACTCCGGCGGCAGCTCCGAAAATAAGAAGATAAAATACGAACATGATCTGGTTTGCGATTGCCACACCGGACAAAGCATTGGTTCCGATGTGTCCGATCATAAGGTTGTCCAAAAGGTTGACGAAGTTGGACACTCCGTTTTGTATCATGATGGGCACAGCTATAGCCAGCACCATCTTGTAAAATTTTTTGTCTCCGATAAATTTCTTCAGCATAATATCCACTCTTTTGTAACTCGGGCTTTTCTCCCCCCGGAGACGGAACTCACCGTCATCATGTTATCAGCCGAGTGTCTTCATTTCATTAAACATTTCGATGTCATCTTTGGTCACAGAGATGTTGGTCGTGATTGCATCTTCTCCGGGACGCTTAACAGTAAGTTCGATGATGGTGCCTTCTTCCAAAGGTCTTGAAAAAACAGCCTGTAAGAAAGCAATGAACTTAGGATGATTCTTTTCAAATTTGCTCTTCATAGCCATCATTTTCATGAGGCTTGCAGGATTCATTCCCATTATGATTTCCTCTTTTCTATTACAATACTTTTGGACCCATTAAAGCTTGTGGAATTCAGGATTCTTCTTTTCAAATACGCAATAATAATCAAATCCGCATTCCTTCAAAACCTCTGCCGCACGGTCAAAGCAATCACCAACGTTTTCAGGCTTGTGAGCGTCCGAACCGATGGTTATTATCTCTCCGCCTAGCTCTCTGTATCTCTTAAGAGCCTTGGTACAGGGATGGAACTCGGTCATGCCCTTTTTCATTCCGCCGGTGTTGAGTTCAATGCCTTTTTCCTTTTCGATGAGAGTCTTGAAGATCTCATCAAAGATATCCGCATGACGGTCATAGTCATAAGGCTTGGAAGGGTCCGAGCCGTATCTTACCACATAATCAAGGTGGCCGTATACATCAAAGAAGGAATTTTTCTTAATATTTAATAATTCGCTCTCAAAATACTCCCGATAAGCATCTTCAGGATCTCTTCCCTCAAAGTAAGAAGGATAATAGGGATCCACGCCGTTTACAAGATGGGAGGATCCGATGATGAAGTCAAACTCGTGAGATTTAGCAAGGACTGCATTCTGCCTCATACACTGAGGCTGAAGTCCGATCTCGATTCCAAAAAGAAGACGTATCCTGCCTTCATATTCTTCCTTGAGCTTGATCAGTTCATAAAGATATGAATCCACATTAAGGATCCAGTCCTCTGCTTTAAGTTCATCCTGACTGATGTAATCAAAATCATTATGCTCAGTAAAGCACATGGTATTAAGTCCGGCCTTAATTCCGGCTTCAACCATATCTCTCATGGGAGTCTTTGAATCTGCTGAAAAAGATGAGTGCAAATGACAATCTGCTAAAATAGCCATAGTTTATCTCCTTATAATGATACCGCCGCCGAGAACATAATCTCCGTCGTAAAGGACAAGGGACTGTCCGGGAGTTGCCGCTCTCACAGGCTTGTCAAATCTGCAAAGAAGTCTCTTTTCATCAAGCCTTTCTATCTCGCCCAACTCGCCCTGATGATTGTATCTGATCTTTGCCTTTACACGCATTTTATCACCAATGGCAAGGTCGGGTATTGACATAAAGCAGGGATTCTCGCAGACAACTTCAGTGGTAAAAAGCTCTTCGTTCTCACCTAAAACAACTTCGTTTTTCTCTGTATCAATACCGGTAACAAAGATCCTGTGACCGGCTGCGATCTCAAGGCCTCTTCGCTGTCCGATGGTATAGTGGGTGATTCCTTTGTGGCGTCCGAGTATATCACCATTGGCATTGACGAAATTACCTTCGGGCATCTTCTTATCAAGCCTCGAATCAAGATATTCTATATAACCATCGTCAGCAAAACAGATCTCCTGACTGTCAGGTTTTACTGCAACAGGGAAGCCTGCGTCTGCCGCAAGTTTTCTTACATAATCCTTCTCATACTCTCCGATGGGCATAACGGTTCTTGCGAGCTGTTCCTGGGATAAGCCGTAAAGAACATAGGTCTGATCCTTCTTTGCGGTAACGGAATTCTTGACCGCGTATCTTCCATTGGTTAGCTTATCTACTCTTGCATAATGTCCGGTGGCAACATATTTTGCCCCCACTTCATCCGCAGTCTTTATCATTGCAGCCCACTTAACCGTCGGATTACACCTTACGCATGGATTGGGAGTTCTTCCGTGAAGATATTCTTCCACAAAATAGTCTTCCACATTCTTCCTGAATTCCTTTGTGTAATTAACGGCCCTATGCTCTATTCCGAGTATATCTGCAACTACTTTTGCATCGGATGCATCGGAAAGATTCTTATATATATCCATTGGATCGTCGTCATCGTGCCAGAAATCATAGGTTACTCCGATAACTTCATAACCCTGCTGTTTTAAAACCAAGGCACAAACGGAGGAATCAACTCCTCCCGACATTCCCACAACAACTTTTTCCATATAAAACTCCTATAAAGTCAAAAAAATCGGGACCATAATAAATATGATCCCGATACAGACTTTTAATCATTCAATCTATCAATAAACCTTTGGAACAACAATACCATCTTCATTGTTCACAAGAGCTTCAGTTCCGGTGTTGCCGACAAAGAACCTGTACTCCTTGAGGATATCGTCTTTCTGCATATCAGAAATAGCGTTTTCAACATCCAGGGAGTAGATGTCTCTGTCCTTACCGATGTAACCGTAATCATCACCTTTGTTAAAGGTCAATGAAATATCTTCAAGGGCTGCGTCTTTTCTGGGTTTGACAGGAAGCGCAACGTCTTCGAGGGCAGGTTTGTTGACGGCTTCAAGATTCGCGGAAGCTTTTAGCTCTTTATCCTGCTTTAATACCTCTTCGGGACTGACAACGGGGATGGATGGTACTCTGTAACTGTTTATGAAATTTGAATAATCATTAATACCATTGATTCCCATCCTCATCACCTCCTTGTTCTTCATCGGATGAATACCACGACAGAACTCCGTTCCTATCGGTGTCTGCTACTAAGTATATCGGAAACCGATCCGAAAACTTTAGTGTTCGAGGGAAATATTTTGATTTATTTTAACATGGACTTTAACTCGTCCATAAAAGTATTAACGTCCTTGAACTCACGATATACGGAAGCGAATCTTACATATGCAACTGCATCAAGATCCTTAAGCTTATTCATTACAAGCTCACCGATAACATCGCTGGGGATTTCCTTTTCCTCCATCTGAGAAATATCATTCTCAACATCGTCAACAAGCTTGGTGATCTGAGCAACGCTGACGGGACGTTTATGGCATGCCCTTAATACACCGCTCTCGATCTTAGCTCGGTCATAGGTTTCGCGGTTATTGTCCTTCTTTATGATGATAAGAGGGATAGTCTCAACCTTCTCGTAGGTTGTAAAGCGCTTATTGCAATCGTCGCAAATACGGCGTCTACGGATTGACGCATTATCATCTGCAGGTCTGGAGTCAATAACTCTGGTGTTGTCGTTACCACAATAAGGACATTTCATAAATTCTCTCCATCCGGGAGCTTTCAGATCCCTTTTCCTCAATATTTAGCGGTCAATTAAAGCCACCACACTAAATTAATTATACAAAAGAGAAAATTTTATGTCAACAATTAGATAACACTGTTTATTAATTATTCAAGCTTGTAAGTATCCCATTGGGAAGGGGCTTTCTCAAACTTTTCCTTTTCGGCAAAAAGCCTGTCATTCATCCAGGCAACTGCATCCTCAACTCCGTCCCTGTCAAAAGAGAATTCTCTGCTCTCCTTCCGGTCGTCGGGAGTAGTGTGGAAGTTGAAAGGTTCAGGCCAGATCGTGCAAAGGAGGGCTTTCTCAACATGCTCTTCTCCGTCATCGGCAACGATCTTTTTCTCAAGCTTTTCAAGTCTGTATCTCATGCCTTCGGTTGATCCGGTAAACTCCGTCTTCTTTAAATATTCCATTGAAAGGATTTCTTCTGCTCTAACCATAGGTTATCTCCAAAAAATAATATTATAAAAAACAAAAAGACCTGCCTAACGAATTAGGCAGGCCCTTGAATAAACTTATTTGTTATCCTTGTTTCCTCTTGTAAGGAATCCGGGAATCTTGATCTCGGTAGGCTGTACGCTGGGACGTATCTGAGGAATGGTTCCTGTACCACCGTTAACGGGAGGTCTCTGATTCATCTGAGCCTGAGCAGCTGCGAGATTTGAAGTATTGAAATTCATCTGAGGACGAGGCGCTGCTGTTGTCTGGTTAGCAGTGTTAGCATAGAACCTGGGCTTGTTAACCACGGGAACTCTGTTGATAACATTGTCGATGGGAACAGCATCAAGTCCGGTAGCGATAACGGTAACAACGCAGGTATCGCTCATATCGGCATTGGGAATCGCACCGGGAATAAGGTTAAGATTCTCACCGGTAAGGGACTGAATGTAAGTTGATGCAACCTCAAGGTCATACAATGTAATATCACCGCCGACACAAACGATAGCGTCTGTAGCGGATTCGATCCTGGTCTCAAGAAGAGGAGACTCGATAGCAAGCTTAACTGCCTCTTCTGCTCTGTTGTCTCCGGATGCAACACCGATACCGATGTGTGCAATACCGTGATCCTTCATAGCGGTCTTGATGTCTGCGAAGTCAACATTGATAAGAGCATTCTTAGTGATAAGATCGGTGATTCCCTTGACTGCCTGCTGAAGAACTTCATCAGCCTTCTTTAAGGACTCTTCGATGGGAGCACGTCTGTCTCCGATGATCTCACCAAGCTTGTAGTTGGGGATGCAGATCATTGTATCAACACCCTCGGAAAGCTTTTCGATTCCGATCTTAGCATTGTTTTTACGAACATTACCTTCCCAGTTGAAAGGCTTAGATACAACTGCGAGAGTAAGAATATCCATATCCTTGGAGAGCTTTGCGATAAAAGGAGCAGCTCCTGTACCGGTTCCGCCACCCATACCACAGGTAACGATGACCATGTCTGCACCCTGAAGAGCAGCCTTGATATCTTCCTGGCTTTCCTCTGCTGCTTTTTCTCCGATCTCGGGCTTAGAACCTGCGCCGAGTCCCCCTGTAAGTTTAGCTCCGATCTGGATACGTTTAGGAGCTTTACAGAGATCCAAAGCCTGCTTATCGGTGTTAACTCCGATAAACTCAACTCCGCCCATGCCTTCGTCGACCATTCTGTTTACTGCATTATTACCGGCACCGCCGACTCCGATGACAACGATCTTGGCTTTGTTGTCGGGCTCAATCTCTCTAATATCAATAGGCACTGTAGTATCCTCCAATAGTTACTTATACACACATTTATAATAATATAATCAATTACGACTTTTCGCAATGAAAAATTGCGATTTTTTGAAAAAAGTTTCACGGAAGGTTTCACGGCTGATTTTCGTCTTTTTTAAAGACATACATGCCATTGGTTTCATCATATTCTTCCATGTGTAAAACGCCGCTCAGACCCTCTAATCTCTCGAGCATAAAAGGCAGGTTCATGACCTTGTCTTCTATGTGTTTAGAGTCGTTTCCGAGAGCAACTCTCACGTTCCCGAAAAACAGTGTAACTTCGCCGTCGTCGTGGAAGTGGATCTTATCAACTTCAAGGTCATATTTGCTCATCAGCTTTGTGATGTCCAAAGTTCTTGAAAAGAAGTCATCTTCTGCGGAACCAAGCTTTTTTCCTATCTCGATGCTGCTGAAACGGATGCCTGTAACCTGTGGTATACCGGGTGTAAGTACATTGGAGCTTTCAACCACATATCCATCCTTATCAAAATACATATATCTATCAAGGTATTCAACATACCCGGCAAGTGCCTTTTCAAATACGGTTATCTGTATGGAATCCTTGTCCGTAACGCTGACGCTTATGCTGTCGACAAAAGGCACATCGGTTATCTTTTTATTTTTATATTTTAAAGAAAGGACAAGGGAATTATCCCCGAGAGGTCCTTCCATGACCATATCTGCTATCTCTTTCGCAGTGTAGTGTTTGTTACCTTCCACCGTAACCTTTTCGGGATTGATCTTGTACGCGGTAAGAAGATAATAAGCTACTCCGAGCACAGCCGCTACGACAGCAAGTATGATCACTATACTTATGATCAGTCTGCTTTTTCTCACTTTCTCACCTCTGCGCGGTTAGTTCTGTTGATACAGAAAACAACGCCCATCTCCGCCAAAAGAAAGGCCGCGGAAGTACCGCCGTATGAGATAAAAGGAAGTGATACACCGGTGTTGGGCATACTGTTTGTTGTTACGGCGATATGCATGACAACCTGTACCATAAGATGTGCCATGATACCTACTACCAGCATATAAGCATAGGTGTCTTTTGTATCTTTCGCGATCATGAACATTCTTGAAATAAGAAGAATGTACATGATGATAACAGTGATGGCTCCTACGATTCCGAGTTCCTCGCAGATAACGGAAAAGATCATATCATTGTGAGGCTCGGGAAGGTTCGAGATCTTCTGTACGCTCTGGCCAAGTCCTTTTCCCCAAACACCTCCGTTACCGATAGCGTAAAGAGACTGAATAGCCTGGTGTGCTTTGGTATCCGAAGTGTTCTCGGGATGAAGCCAAGCATAGATTCTCATCAAACGGAATCCACCCTCTGAAAGATCACTGTGCTGAACATACAGGATAACTATAAGTGCGATCAGGCCAAAGCCGCCGATGATCGCCAAAAACTTCCAATAATCCTTACTTATCATGAAAGTCATGATAAAGGAAATTCCAAAAATGATAAGTGCGGAACTGAGGTTATCAGTAACAAGATAGATAATGCCGCAGACAGGAATGGGCAGTGCCAGTGTGATAAGTATGCTCTTCCATGTGTTCAGGTTGTTTCTGTGAGCAGTAAGCCATGCAGCCATGAAAAAGATCATAGCCAGCTTTGAAAGCTCTGCAGGCTGGAAGTTAAAGGGTGTGTGAGGGATCGCGATCCATCTTGATGCACCATGGGACTCGGTACCGAAAGGGATGGTAAGGAGGGGCATAGTGATGGCTATCCCATAAAAGATCCAAGGGAAGAACCAGACTTTGTTATAAATCTTGTAAGGCACAAAAGTGATCAAAACTGCAGCAACGATTCCGATAAGGTCAGCAATAGCCTGACGGTTAAGGAAATATGCTGCATTTCCTTTGTACAGTCTCACGCCCATATATGAGCTTGCTGAGTAAACCATGATGAGACCGAATCCCAAAAGGAATACAAGGATAAGAACGAGATTCCAGTCGAATCCCATTCTTGATACCTTTCTGAGCTGTTTATTTGTAAACTTTTTTACATTGTCAGTTGTTGTTGCCACTTTTATTCTCCAAACTAATTTCCTGTTCCGTTACCGATCTGGGAGGTGGACAAATTGCCGTTTACAGGGACATCCGTTCCCATGGACTCATTATCCGACTCAACCAGTTCACCGGTTGAAGCATCATATTTTTCACCGGTATCGGGATTGATCCTGTAACCACTGTATGGATCAACGGGATAAGTCATCCACTTGGGATAGATATTTGCACTCTCTCCGGTGGGATCCACGATGGTTCCTTCGGTTATATATTCTTCTTTCTGTTCAGTAGAGGCTTCAGTCTTATTGCTCTGCTGATAGGTATTCTCAAGTTGCTTTTCTTCAAGCTCCTTGATCTCCTTCTCTGAAAGTTCCTCAGTCATATAAATTCCCATGTAAGGAAGAACTTCCGTAAGGATATTTCTTACAATGCCGGTAGCAAATTTTGCATCATCCTGCTTTGCGGCGTTGGGTCTGTCTACTACAACATAGATTGCGATCTGAGGATCGTCGGCCGGAGCATATCCCATAAAGGAAACAACGTACTCTTTGTTACCTCTGGGCAATGTCTCCGCGGTACCGGTCTTACCACCGATAGCATATCCTGCAGGTCTTGCAGTCTTACCTGTTCTGCGCTCTCCACCTTCTTCCATTACGGTTGCTCTGGTGTACTGACGAAGCTTTTCCGATGTACTCTCGGATATAACCTGCTTTAAGATCCTGGGCTCGATATTTTCAACGGTAGCACCATTGGCATTGGTTATCTTGTTTACCATATGAGGTTCATAATAGTAACCACCGTTTATAAGTGCAGAGAATCCGGTTACCATCTGGATCATTGTTGTGTTAAAGTTCTGTCCGAATGTGTTGGTTGCAAGGTCCGAAGGAAGCATGTCCTTTGAATCATAAATAAGGCTTGCGGTTCTTGCTTCTCCCGCAAGGTCGATGTTTGTCTTTAAACCAAAATTGAATACTCTCTGGAATCTGCAGAAAGTTTCCTTACCCATGGTCTGACCGATCTTCATGAGAGCTACGTTGCAGGACCATGCAATGGAATCCTGAACGGAAACCGCTCCGTCACCGCCGGATGCATAAGTGTGGCACTTGATCTTGTGACCGCCTACTTCCATATATCCGTTACAGGTATAAACCTCGTTTCCGGTGATGGCTCCGCTCTCAAGAGCTGCCGCAACGGTGAAAGGCTTTGCTGTTGATCCGGGCTCGTAAGTATTGGAAATGCAGTAATTCTTCCAAAGAGCTGCAAAGTTAACGTTAAGCTGTTCTTCGCTGAGACCGTAGATCATTTCCTGGGTAATGACATTATCGGTTGTCTCGTATTCTATATAGCCCGCAGGATTGGTGTAGCTCTCGATGAGCTGTGTTCCGATAAGGGGCTCGATGTTCTTGTAATCATTGGGATCATAATCAGGATAGTTAGCCATGGCAAGTATCTCACCGCTGTTAACATCCATGATGATGCATCCAAGGTTCTCCGCACCGTTTCCGTTACGAACCTTATTCTTGTTCTCCTCATTAAACTGACGGAGATATTTCTCAACGATCTTCTGAATATTGGCATCAATGGTGGTGTGAAGGGTGTAACCGTCGATGGCTGATTTAACCGTTCTCTCAAGGGTTTCATCATCGTTCTGGTAACCGTACTCGCGACCATTGGTTCCTGTCAAAACATTATCGTAATATTCCTCAAGTCCATACTGACCTTCGGAGTTGGTGTTCTTTCTTGTAAATCCGAGAACAGTTGAAGCAAGGCTTCCGTTGGGATAAACTCTCTTGTACTCTTCTTCAAAATAAACGCCCTTAACATAATCATTCTCTTCCTGGAGCGCAAGGAAATCGCTTATGTCGCTGTATGAGAGTCTCTTTGCAACAACATAATATCTGCTGTTCTCGTTGTTCTTAACGTAATACTCGATCTGGGATACATCCACAAGATCAGCGGGGAAGCTCTGCTTCAAAGCATTGATGGTGGGCTCAAAGTATCTGTGATCGCTGTAGGTCAGCATGACGGAAGCATCGATGACCATGTTGTAAACCTTCTCAGATGTAGCAAGAATGGTTCCGTTACAGTCAACGATATCTCCCCTCTTAAAAGGCAAGACGACCGAGTCATAAGACTGGTTCTGAAGTACAGCCTTTTGATATTCGGTCCCGTGTTCCTTAACAATATAAATCAGTCGGATAGCCAAAGCTCCAAGTAAAGCTACGGTAACCACCATAAAGATTACCAGTTTGGTCGCTCTGTTCTGACCGTTTGATACTCGCGGTCTATCCGACTGATCGTTATTTCTTTGTGATCTTAATTTATTAAATACCATATTTTAGTTGCCATCCGCTCTGCGCATGTAGTCATTTTCTGCAGAAACATATGTAACAACCTGTCCTTCGGATGCATATGTCATTCCCAGTTCACCACGCGCGATGCTTTCAATGCTCTCAAGGTCAACGCTGCTCATGATACGTGCATAATGCTCGTCATTTGAGGACTCAAGGTCATTCAGCTTAACCTGCTTAGCAGCTACGCTCTTAACCTTAGCTGTAAGCTCGCTTTGAAGCTGTACATAGTTTATCACACTTATGGCAAAAACGACAAATGCAACTCCGGCGATAGCAAAACCGAGCACACTGAATGCCGACTGTCTGCGGTTTTTGCGTCCGTGACGTCTCTCACGTCCGGGCTCATAAACTCTTCTCTCTACCTCGTAAGGATCTCTTGCTGCAGCTCCGTACTGATAGTTTTCATATCCCATATATCTTCTCTCCGCCATCTTCTCTAAATCTCCCTATTATTGCGGCCCTTGGGCCTTAGTAATCCTTTACTCTCTCTCAAATACCCTAAGCTTTGCGCTTGCGGATCTGTTATTCTCGCTAAGTTCCTTCTCCGATGGAACGATTGGCTTTCTAGTGATCACCTTGCCCAGTGGCTTCTTGCCGCATACACAAATCGGAAATTCCGGCGGGCATGTGCAGGGGTTCTCATTTTTCTTAAATGCGGATTTCACTATCCTGTCCTCTAAGGAATGGAAAGTGATTATGCAGAATCTTCCGCCGGGGTTTAAAGCCTTTATCATCTCATCCAGCGAGTTTTCCAAAACTTTTAATTCCTGATTGCACTCAATCCTCAGTGCCTGGAAGGTCTGTTTTGCGGGATGTCCGTTCTTTCTCATCTTTGCGGGGATCGCAGCGTGGATGATCTCGTCAAGTTCAAAGGTTGTCTCGATCTTCTTTTTGCTCCTCGCTATGCATATATGCTTTGCAATATTCTTTGCGAACTTATCTTCTCCGTAATCTCTTATGATACGGTAAAGCTCATTTTCGGAATAACCATTGACAATATCCGATGCTGTTAAGCTCTGTCTCTGGTCCATTCTCATATCAAGAGGTGCATCATATCTGTATGAAAAGCCTCTGTCTCCCGTGTCAAGCTGATATGAGCTCACTCCGAGGTCAAGCAGGATTCCGTCAAATCCCGTGACTCCCATTTCGGAGAGTTCGCTAATTGCGTTGCAATAGTTGTTTCTTATTATCGTCACCCGGTCTTCGTAGGGTTTTAATCTCGCGGTTGCTGCCTCGATGGCTGCCGCATCCTGATCTACTCCGTAAAGATGACCGGTGGTTAATCTCTTTGCTATCTCACTCGAGTGGCCCGCGCCACCAAGTGTTCCGTCCAGATATTTTCCGTCAGGCTTAATGTTTAACTGCTCTATGGTTTCCTCGAGCATTACAGAATAATGTTTGAATTCCATTTGCTGCCCTCGCTCGAACTAAATCGAAATGCCTTTGCTGAAGAGGTTCTTGACAGCATCCTTAGGGCTGATCCTGCCTTCTCTTTCATTCCAGTTACCGGTATCCCAAATCTCTGCCTTACCATCGGTTGTACCGACAATGGTTACGTCCTTTGTAAGACCTGCGTATTCCTGAAGGTTTGCGGGAACGAGGATACGACCGTGGGAATCGATCTCGCAATATGCTGAACCCGAACCGAAGAAACGCTTAACTTCTCTTGCATCGGGATCAAAGGTGGGGAGGGTGTTTAACTTAGCCTGGAATGCGTTCCACTCTTCTTCGGAGTAAACAACAAGGCACTGGTCAATGCCCTTGGAGACAACGAATCCATCGCCCAAAACGGTACGGAACTTGGAAGGTACGCTGAGTCTGCCCTTGGCATCGATTGTGTGATTGTATTCTCCGATGAGTCCGGTCATCTCCAGCTCCTTTCCTCCGTTTTATCCCACTTTATGGGTGTGGCGTCCCACTTCTTCCCACTACAGCTAAAATTCTACCTTAAAATACCCCAAAAGGCAAGCATTTTCAAGCAACTTTTTAAAATTTCTTAATAAAATGTTTGGGTAATTTTTGACAAAAAAATAGACGGAAAAGAATACTTTTCCGTCTAAATAGACAATAATTTCTATATTTTGATAGGTTTTATCCCACTTTTTCTATATGTTGTGGTCCAAAGTGGGATAACTTTTTAAGACTTCTTAAAAAGTGTTCCAAAGTGGGATGAAAAATCAGGAATTTTTCACCTGCAATACCTTCGGAAGCTTGTCTTTTTTCTTGAGAGTCCTGAAAACGATCTCTCCTGCGATAGCCAAAATGATCATTGCTCCGGCTACAACCTGTGATACGGGGATATTGGTTCCGATCATCTTAAGCTGGTCCGTTCTGATTCCTTCGATGATGATACGGATAACTCCGTAGCCTGCGCTGTACCAAAGGATCGCTTCACCGTTAAATGCACGCTTCTTTCTAAAGATCATAAGAAGAGCAAATAAGGTAAGGTTGCAAACACTCTCGTAAAGGAAAGTGGGATGAACCTGAATGAAGTTATCTCCCTCTGCCATGTGTGACCTTAATGCTTCGGTAACGTCCATGGCTCTTACAGCTTCCACAGGGAGGCGCATTGCAAAGATATTGTCGGTATAGGTTCCGAATACCTCTCTGTTGAAGAAGTTGCCCCAGCGTCCGATGGCCTGGCCAAGGATAAGGGCCGGCATTGCTGCGTCTGCAAGGATAAATCCGTTGATCTTCTTTCTATAGGTAAAGATAAACGCAGTAAGGAAGGCCCCGATGACTCCACCGTAAATAGCGATACCGCCCTGGCGAAGGTTGAACACATTCCAGAAATTATCTTTGTAGAACTCCCAGGAGAATATAACATAGTAGATTCTCGCGCCGATAAGTCCACCGATGATAACACGGATGGCAAAATCCCAGAAATGGTCTTCGCTCTCGCCATACTCTTTGGTGACCTTTGCTGCGATAAAGATTCCCGCAAGGATTCCCACTGCAAAGATGATACCGTAAAGAGCGATTGAAAACTTTCCTATATAAAAGGTCTGAGGAACGTTCTTTAAATAAATCCCTAAATTAGGGAATGCTATGTCTCTGGCACCCATTTTAAAACTCCCACCTCAATTAAACATTAAATCTGAAGAGGATAACGTCGCCGTCTTTAACGACATAGTCCTTACCCTCTATGCCTACAAGTCCCTTTTCGCGGGCTGCCGCAAGGGAGCCGAGTTCAAGAAGATCCTTGTAGTTAACAACTTCTGCTTTGATGAATCCACGCTCAAAGTCGGTGTGGATCTTACCTGCTGCCTGAGGAGCCTTGGTACCGATCTTGATAGTCCATGCACGGCACTCATCTTCTCCTGCGGTTAAAAAGCTCATAAGACCAAGAAGCTTGTAGCTTGCTGCGATAAGCTTATCAAGTCCGGACTCGGTTACGCCGAGAGCCTCAAGGAATTCTGCCTTCTCGTCATCGTCAAGCTCAGAGATTTCTTCCTCTACTCTTGCGCTGATAACAAATACTTCGCTGCCTTCGTTCTTAGCAAACTCTCTTACTTTTGCTACCATATCATTGGAAGCTCCGTCGTCTGCAAGATCTTCCTCTGCCACGTTTGCTGCATAGATAATGGGCTTTGCGGTAAGAAGGTTAAGCTCCTTCATATATCCCTGCTCATCTTCATCATCGCCGTCGAACTCAAATGTTCTAGCACTGTTGCCGGCTTCAAGGTGGGCCTTCATCTTCTCAAGGAAAACCTGCTCCTTGGCAGCTGCCTTATCCATTCTTGCAGCCTTGATGACCTTGGCAAGTCTTCTGTCGAGGACTTCGATATCAGCAAAGATAAGCTCAAGATTGATAACATCGATATCTCTGATGGGATCAACGCTTCCGTCAACATGGATAACGTTGGTATCCTCGAAACATCTTACAACATGAACGATGGCATCGGTCTCACGAATATTAGCAAGGAACTGGTTTCCAAGTCCCTCGCCCTTTGATGCTCCCTTAACGAGACCAGCAATATCAACGAACTCGATGGCTGCAGGAGTAACCTTCTTTGTATGGTAAAGCTCTCCAAGCTTTTCAAGCCTCTCATCGGGAACGGGAACTACTCCGACATTGGGATCAATGGTACAAAAAGGGAAGTTCGCTGCCTGCGCTCCTGCCTTTGTAAGTGAGTTAAATAATGTACTTTTTCCGACGTTAGGAAGTCCGACTATGCCCAAACGCATGATAATATCTCCTTTGTAAAACACATGATTTCAAGTTTGAGCCTTAAGTAAAATATCAAAAAGCCCAAAACAGCAAGTTATATTTTACACTACCTTGGGCTTCTTTACAAATAGTATTTAATTTGAGATAATATAGGTCCATGAGGGATTTAGTTGTATCTATTTTTTCTGACTTATGACTTACGTGTTTTTATACTGTTTTGTATTAAGGAGGAGTAAAATGATTCAAAGAAGTCTTAAACAAGTTTTTAGCTATCTACTATGTTTTTTCTTAGTTCTTTCAAGTCTTTGGGTATTATCCCCTATCACAACCAGTGCCGATGAAGGGCATGACGTAACAATCCAAATTGGACAAGGAAACGGAACAGGTACCGTACGATATCGCGTTAACGGAAATGGCGACGATGAATGGACTACCGTAACCGGAAATAGTGCTACTATATCTGGAAGCACTCTGAACAATGGTGACACAATTCAAGTTCAAGCTAATCCTGCGAGCGGTTTTTGTATCGATTCCCACGAAAATCAGAATATAGATCGTTACAATGACTCTGATCACGACATATACTCACAAATTTCAGCCGGTCCATATACATTTACTTATACAAATATCGCTCACACTATAACGATCAAATTTGATAACTCTCAAAGCGGCGGTAACAATGGTGGTAATAACGGCGGAGGTGGTGGCCTCCAAGCAGGGCAATATGAAATCCAAGTTGATAAACAGAATAACACAACCGGAACTGTGGTCGTTGATTTTCTTAACTCCTCACAAGTTTCCCTTGGCAATGCCATAAGCACTTCAAATAACATACCCGCCACCGCTATTCCCGAAGGTGCTGCATATGTCAAGGTTTCTATGGCTGATGCTGCCAGTGCCAGTGTCTTAAACAACGCCCGTATCGAGCGCTTTCCCAGACCGGACAATGGTTTTGACGAAATTGATATCATCGATGAGATCAGACGTGAAAACGCCCCTTATTCCATAACGGCGATTGACCGTGCCAACAAAGGATATCAGATCAAGATCACATTCAGCAACACCATGAGCGTTTCTTGGAGTTACGACCGTGCAACTGCTGCTCCCGACCAATTAGTCGAGAATGCCAGAATCGAGCTTTTAAACAGTGACAATCCTACAGATTATGCGGACTACGGGCGACACGACTGGCAACTAGAGAACGACCATTTATATTATTTTGTTCTCATTCCCGATTATGGCTATCAGGTTTCAAGCTTAAACATCAACGGGCAGGAAATAGCACCCCAAAACTCAATTGGTGTATTTGCTTTTAGGATGAGTCACTCCAACTTTCATTTCCAGGGTATAGTAACACCCACAAGCAATATCACGAGTTTTGATAATAACGGAATTCTCGGTGGCTTATCTGTAGATGCAGCAGAAGCCATTAACTCAGGAAACGTACGCTTAACCGAAAGAGATGTAGCACCTGATTCCAACTCCCTTGCTTCAGTTAATAGTAGCGAGGCAAGCCTCTTTGGAACAGTTGACCTCTCCATGGATCAGATCATAAGTAAAGGTAACGGAGAATATTGGGAGACCGAAAAAACCGACCTTCCCGCTCCCGCTACTATCAGCATGGTAGTTCCCGCAGGCGAACTCGCCGACGGTCAGACCTATACAGTTGTCAGAGAGCACAATGGCGTTTATGAAGAATTGGATGCAGTCTTCTACCTTGGAGATTCAACTCTTCAGTTTACATCCGACAAGTTCTCGACCTTCAGCATTATCAAGAAGCCCGGAACTCCCAATGCAGGAAGTTCTACCGGAAGCGGTGGTAGTTCCTCAAGCAGTTCATCTTCCGATGAGCATCCTATTCCTTCACTCTCTGATTCAATCGGCGGAGTGGCAGTTACAAACTGGACAGAATTTGATAATGTGATCACAACTAATCCCGGTGCTGTAGATAAGCGACTTGTAGAGCTTGTTTTGAATTACCAGAACACCACCGTACCTGCCGATGTATTTAAGAATGCCTCAAATACCAATGCAGTCGGAATACATTTGTTTGTCGGAAATGGTTGTGCCCTTTCATTCATGAACGGTGGCAGGATCGCAGATCAGCCTGCAGTTGATCTTTCCTGTACAACAACTGAAGAAAACGGCAAGAAGGCAGTAGTCTTTAATAGTTATGCTGACCTTATCGCTCCCGTTATCTACCACAACATCGTACCTGCGGGAACAAAGTCAGTCAGAGTTTACTTTACAGGCTCAGACGGAGTACGTACTCTTCTTTCTACCATTACTCCTACCGATGCAGGTCGCTTCTGCTTCGCTATCAGCAAACTTGGAATATTTGAGATGGAATATGATCCTGTTTAATACCTGATCAAAATACATCCCTTCATACCATTCTTTCACATAAAATGACCCGGTTCCTTTCTTGGAATCGGGTCATTTTTCTTCTTGTATGTATACTATCTTGAATAATTTACGCTTTCAATTATTGCATATCCATCGGTTCTATCTTTTTCGGACACGCAATAAACTCCATTCTTAACTCCCACCCATCTTCCGGGTACAGAGATCATTTCAAGAGCCTTTTCGTATGTATAACCGTCGGTTCCAAAGTACACGCTGACACTTTCTTCGGGGAAGTTTCTTTCCTGTTCATTCAGGTCCCTTTCCCCAATTCTTTTAACAACATACTTAACATACACTTCTTTGGTATCTTTCGGAAGAACTGTGACTTCATTTATATCTTCCTTCGTTTCGGATACCAGATTATTGTCAAACTTCTGTACACCTTTAACAGTATGAACTCTGACTCCGGATCCCGACCTGCAAAAAGCTAAGACTCCATATTCCATTCCCATTGATACAACACCGGCTTCATCACCGTCGGTTAATTCGGAAATATCAATCGTGGTTACACATTCAAATTCCGGTGCAGGCCACTTCTGAAGAAGTAGATTCGGTACATCTCCATATGCGCTGTTTTTATACACCGCATTTAAAACAAGTCCTCTTTTTGAAAATCCGTACCACTTATCATTTGAATTAGCATTCCACTGCCACTGGAGCCCAAGTTTTCGTCCTTTGAAATCATCGGATGTCTGTGGCTCGGTCTTTACATATTTAGTATCTGCAACATCCGGCTTTTTATAAGTTCTGACCGGCTCTCCATATTCCCTGTTGTTAACACAGCGCCCTATTACCGGCCAGCCGTTGGCCCATTTCATTGGCTGCAAATGAACAATACGTCCGGCAGCATAAACATCCTGAAAATGTATGAACCAATCCTCTCCCGTAACCGTATCAACCCACGCTCCCTGATGAGGACCATTGATATCGGTTTCGCCCTGCCTCATAACTACTCTGTATTCATAGGGACCATAAATATATTTCGAGCGAAGGACGGTCTGCCATCCGGTTTTAACGCCTCCCGCGGGAGCAAATATATAGTAGTAACCATTTCTTTTATATAGCTTCGGTCCTTCGATAGTATGCTGATCATTCAGATTTCCGTCAAAGATCTTTACCGGTTCACCCAAAAGCCCCATACCGTCATCTCTCATCTCCTGCATATAAAGAACGCTTTTATATCCGATACGGCTCTTTGCTACTCCCGCAACAAGATATGCTTTTCCGTCATCATCCCAGAAAGGGCAGGGATCGATCCAACCTGCTCCCGGTCTTATGTTTACAGGTTCAGACCATTCTCCGTACGGATCTTTTGCGGTGCACATATAAATTCCTTCATCAGGCATAGGAAAACATACATAAAACAATCCCTCATGATACCTAATAGAAGGAGCCCAAACGCCGCATCCATGGATAGGTTTTTCATATCTGTCTTCCGGAATCTTCTTTATAACATAATTAATGATCTCCCAATTAACCAGATCTTTTGAGTGAAGCAACGGTAGCCCCGGTGCATTGCAAAAGCTTGAAGCAACCATATAATAATCTTCACCTACGCGAATCGCGTCAGGATCGGAGTAGTCCGCATATAAAATAGGATTTGTGTAGGTTCCGTCTCCATTATCAGCATTCCAAATCATCATAGATCTCCCAAAACAAATAAATAAGGATCATCCGCTACTATACGAATAATCCTTATATATATTACTACAAATAGTGATCGATGTCACAAATATTCTTTATGAATTATTGCAAAAAAAGGAACGGGTTCCTTGCGGAATTCCCGTTTCTTTTTCATATAGGAGTCAACCTGACATTTATTTGATTCTTATTTATTTGATCAGGCCAAGTGCGGCAAGGATCTTTGCCATAAGTCCTGTCTTGATTGCAACGACTGCTGCCACTGCGATAACAACAACTGCTCCGGTTCCTGCTGCCACAGGAACTACAGGGAATTTCTTAGCAGGTTCGGGTGAAGGTGCGATGTCTACAGTAATGAGGTCTTCACCTCCGCCAAGGTTTGATCCTGAGCCTGCTGCCTCGGTATCGCCAAGTTCATGAGTCTCTACAGCGGTTTCTTCCGTTGTAGTCTCCTCTACTTTGTTGGTATTAGTGTTCTGTCCGCCGGTTGTAGTCTCGGTTTTCTGAGTAGCAGTCTCCTGCTTTTCCTCAGTCTTGGCTTCAGCTGCCTGAGTTGAAGGTGCAGCCTCTGCGGTGTTCTGAGATACAGTCTGTGCAGGAGTAGTCTGGGTGCTCTCGTTCTGAGAAGGTGCGGGCTGTACTACTTCTGTTGTAGGCTCCTCTGTCTTGGGCTCTCCGTCCTTTGAATCGGCTGCAGAACCCTTGATCTGACTCTGATCTGTAAGAGCATCATAATTTCCGTCAAGGATCGCAAGTACATCCTTATAGTCGATACCTGCTGCCTCTAAAGCTGCAATGCCGGTATCTGACATCTTAAGGAAATTACCAAGGTCAATACGTCCGTCCTCAGTGCGCATATCTTCAGCTACCTGTAAAGGATCGCTTACTGATGCTCCGGGAGCGTTCAATGATACGAACCAGTTCTCAGATGCAGTTAATCCTGCTTTGTTTGCGCTCTTTCCATCTTCCCAATAGAAGTTCAGATCGCCACGGACCATAGAACTGTTCTGAGTTCCCTTTAACTTAAGGTTTTCAGCGTTACCGGTGTTCTCAGTTCTGAAACTCATTACACCGTCAACCATGAATGCTGTATTTGCTGCATCATTGGTGTAGAGAGCTACATTGTTTGCTCCGTTATTGAATGAAGTGCTGTTATATACTTCGATATCGGGGCAGGAGTTTGAATCAATACCCTTTGCCTTATTGTTAAAGGCTACAGAATTGATAAGCTTATGGTGTCCGGTAATGCTGGATCCACCCATCTTAAAGCCATTTCCGTTACCTTCGTTGGTTCCGTCAACGCCATATCCGTTTGAGAATGCTACGCAGTTCTGAATGGTAACCTGTCCGATGGAACCGGTTTCAACCTTTGCAAAAAGGTCCCATCCGTCGTCTGCATTGTTGTACGCGATACATCCGTCAAATACAATGCCATTGCCAACGGTCAGCTTTGCTGCGAATCCGTCCGCATCTTCGTATCCTGCGTCTGCATTGCTGTAAGATGTGCAGTTAAGGATAAGGTCATAGCTGGGCCATTTATCCGACTTATCGCTTCCAAGATATCTGCTTACCTGAATACCGGTGTTTCCGTTTTCATAGGTATGGATATCCTTCAATGTACAGTGGCTTCCTGAAAGCTGAATGCCCTTTAATGAGTTGCCTGAATGTGTACAGTCAATGCCGCTGATATACCAGTAATCTCCTGCAAGAACAAAGCCTGCGCATTTCTTGTTAAAGTCAAATACTGCTCTGTTATCGGGATCAGCGATCATGCGGATAGGGTTCTCTGCTGTTCCGTCAATTCCTCTTGCTACAGTGACTGTTTCCTGAAGGGAATAGGTTCCGCCTGCAAGACGAATGGTCTGGCCGGGCTTAACGAACTTAACTGCGGTGTAGATATCAACAGGATCTGCTTCGGTTCCTGCACCGTTTGCTGTTCCGGTAGGAGCAACAAAGATCTCGTCTGCGGCGCTGATATTTTTATAAGTTACAGTATAGCTAAAGTTTGCAGTCTCATAGGACTCAAGAAGCTGATACTGATCATTGCCGGGATGGAAGCCTGCTTCGGGAGTGAAGGTTACATTAAATCTGTTCTCACCAAGAGAAAGTACAGTCTTAACATCCACAGTCTTGCCTGACTTAACAGCCTTGTTATCTACAAGGACTTTTCCTGTTGCATCAGTGATCTTAAGGGTACCGTTTGCATTTCCGTAGTACTGAAGAGTGTAATCTGCAGTATTTGAATGCTCTGCGGAAATAATGCTGTAGTTGGGTACCACATAGGTAATAGGTCTTCCCTCTGAAGGTGCATCATCAGCGGGATTGATAGTAACAAGCTCGATATCGCTAAAGGTTACCTTAAAAGTTCTTGATGCGAAGAAGCCCACATATACATGTTCTTCATCAAGTTTGCTCAAAGCCTCTGTATCATAGAACTTCTTGGTTGAAACCTCGTTTCCGTTTTCATCAAGAAGGCTTACAAAGTATCCTGTGTTGTTCTTCTGAATGCGGAAAACAACTTCTGTCAAAGGATTTTCTATAGTTCCCTGAACGGTTCCGCTTGAATTATTAGCAAAAAGGTTATAAGTTCCTGCTCCCTTCGAGCCGCATGAAGACTCAAGTGGATACATCTTTGACTTAAAGTCTGCATTTACTGTAGCAGAATCATTTGCCTCTAAGAGTGAAAGATTTTCCTTGGTAACTCCAACCTTTTCCTGTGCTCCAAGACCAAGTTTCATGCTGATCTTTGCTGCGTTTGAGTCTGTTGTTACGCTTCCGCCGATGGTATCGTAGTAGTACTCCACCTTTGTTCCGGAAGCCATGTAGGAGTTATTCCAGAAAACAGATGCATCTCCGTTTACACCTACTCTATCGCAGGCCATAAGTCCGAAGCCTTCCTGACCGTTGGTAAATGCCCATGTGTCAATGGTAGCCTTTGCTGTAAGTGTAAAGTTTACATCTGAAGGAAGTGTTGCATAGTAGAATGCCAGGCCGTCCGTGGATGCAGGAACCAGCTTACCCTTGCTGTTCAGATTCCATACGGTCACGGAATCTTCTGCATTCTTTTTGTATCCGGTATTCTTGGAATTCTTGTCCACGCCCTGTCCGAAAGCTGCGAATGTCCACTCGATCTCGCCCTCTTCCGTTACCGGGATCTCACTGTTGCTTGCTATGGAGCTGCTCTCGCCGCGGACTGCTGCCACGCTGAACTGATAGGTGTGGTCTACCGCCAGTCCGGTAAAGCGCTGCTCGTACTCCGTCTTGGTGTTATTCACAACCACTTCCGGAGTAAAGGTTCTTGTGATGACGGAGTTCTGATCCGCCTTATCCGTCACGGTGATCTGATAGCTCTCTGCTTCCGCAACAGAGTAGAACTTGAAGGCCACTTCACCATCGCCCTTGTTTACAAGGTTCTTGATCTGAGGAACGGTCAGAGGAAGCGAAAATGCAAACTTCTCTGTCTCTGTGCTTTCCAGCGTCTGTTCCTCATCCTCTCTGGAGAGGGAGGCTGCGAAGAAATACTCTCCGCTGGCGGTAGGAGTAAAGCTGAAGACGAACTCATTCTTCTCTGCGCTCGCCTGAAGAGTTGCGAGGATCTCACGCTCACCCAACTCCGGATAACCTGTCAACATGTAAGCGGTCAGCTTGTCTCCGCCGTCTTTTCCGATAATAGCAGATACAGTTACATCGATCTTGTTGGGATCCTGTGCATTCAGGGCCACATTCGTAACAACCGGCTCATTCACTGTTTCCCAATCGGCTCTGACAACTTCAGTGGGTGCGCCGTCTGTGACTTCCACCTTAAAAATATAGTTATTATTCGTAGCTCCGCCAAGATAATAGGTGCCTGCTTTATCCAGCTTCAGAGTGTCGCAATATGCTGTGTTCTTGGTATGTTCACCCTCGGTGATCGCCACCTGCTTTCCTTCGCTGTCAAGGATCGCCATCTGACGATTATCGTCGCCTCCCTCAACCCACCAAATCTTAACACTTGCTTCGGAAGATGTGGCGAACTTGATAGCGTTCATGTCTGTAGTTACCTTGCCGCCCAGATTCAGTCTGACGCCGGAGGTGTATCCATCCTCCCATTTCTTGGAACTTGAATCCACCTTAGACTTTGCACTGAAGATCAGCGTGAAATAATCCTCCGTTCCGGCCTTCAGTGTATCTCCGTCGGCTTTCTTATTTGCTGCAAATGCTTCCAGATCAGAAGCTTCAAATACGAATTCTGTCGTAGCGGACTCACTTTCAGTTCCTGCTGCAGGTGCCGGTGTGGGTGATTCCTGACTGGTGCCATCCGGGAAAGCGATGGTCATATCGTTTCCGTGAGCAGCGAAAGGATCCCAGTCTCCAAGGAAAGCTGCCACGGAAATTGCGGTGCCGTCTGCACAGACTGCGGTCTCCGGCTGCTGAGCCCAGTTCACACGGGCTGCGCTGTTGTTTACGCCGGCTACTTCATAAGTACCAAACTCCACACATCTTGCAGACTCTCCACCGAGGGCGGCGTTCCATCCTGCAGGCTGGATCAGGGACGTCTTGGCATTGGCATCATATACGCCGTTTACCCAGTTTGTTGCTTCCACAACAGTATCGAAGAAGACAACCTCGGAGGTGTTCGCCTGCCAGGGTCTACCAAACTGTCCCGGCTTGGATGCATGCTGGGATGCGGTATTCACACCGGGTGTGGTGCTCTTTACGGTACAGTTGTACATAAGATAACCACGGCCGGTTGCCGATTTCTGCTGAGCTGCAGTGATGTATCCCACATCGTTCTTGTCCTCGCTGGTGTTGAATACCAGATCGCACTTTGCGAAGACTGCGGTCATACCGCCAAAGATGTAGTCGGTTCCACCATATACATCACAGTTATAGAAAGCCTGAGTTGAACCTACGTCTCCGTATAAAGTATCCTGACGTCCGATAAACGCGCAGTGATCAAAATATGCCTTGGTAGCTGCCGATCTTATGGCGATAGCCGCTGCTCTTTCAACATATTTCTTATCCTGAACAGTAGTGTCTCCTGCCTGCATTGATGAACGTGCAACGGAACCTTCTTTTGCTCCGCTCTGCTTTACGATAACATCGCCGGCAGCTTTCTCTGACTGATACTGATTAAATGAGTTTTCAAAAATAATATCTTTTGCTTCAAAGCCTGCAGCGTTAATAACTACAGTTGCATTCCAGTAGCTTCCTGCGGTTGTTCCCGAACCGGGATTTACAAATGAAGCATAACCATTGTACTTGTTTACTTCCAGCAAACGAGCGTCGTACTTGCAATCGTCTCCCATGCTGTAATAGGTATATCCGTGTCCGTAATAACCGGTGATACGAACTGAATTAGCATCAAGAGAAACCCCCTTGTTTACAGGCTGGATGCTTGCCCCTGAAACCGCATTCTTAAGGGTTACATTGGGTGTATCAATAACAAGCATTTCCTGATAATCACCGGGCTGAATCTCTACGGTGACTCTCTGATCATCGGTTCGGTTCATGTTCCTAATGGCTTCAATTGCCTCACCAATGGTTTCATAATCTTTTCCTGAACCAACGGTTACGGTAGCCTTATAAGGAACGCTTACGGTACCGGTTTTCTTAAAAGGAACACTAAGAGTAATTTCTTCTGAAGAAACCTTTGCGTCCTTTGAATATTTCTCTTCAAAAGAATATCCTTCAGGTACGCCGGTAACTTCCACTCTGTACCGGCCGTTTCTGAGTGAAATTCCTTCGGTTCCTGTGAAGGTATAAGAATATGTTGTATCTGTAAATCCGTTTGAAGGATCAAGTAAAATAAACTTAAACCCACAACCGCTTAAGTCAAGAGCTTCAAGGTTAGTGCCCTCTTTTGCGATGTTTACAGAATAAACATCCTTTTTGGTAAGAGCGATGGTAGCCTCATTTGAATTGTCATCAAAGCTCATGGAAGTAGTTCCGAGAGTATAATCATCCGCTCCTGATAAAGTAAGAGCGTAATTAACGCCTGACTGGAGAGTAACCGAGAAGTTTAATCCGTTCTCGCCCTCTGAAAGTTCCATAGCGGGAACATATACAGATTCAGGATCATCGGGAGTAAATGTAAAACTTGCATTTCCCTTAAAACTGTTAAGATCCCCGCTTTCAATGCCTGAAACAGTTCCACTGACATTTACAAGGCTGACACCTGAAACGGTCACAGCAAGGCTTCCGTCCTCAGATGCATTTACTGACTTTTCGGAAGTAATAACATATGCATCTGCGCCTTCAAGGGTCATATCATAATCAAAGCCCTTTGCAAGAGTCGCAGTAAAATTGCCTTCAGAAACTGTACTTCTTACAACATTACCGTTCTGACGGTTTGTAAATACAAGGTCAAAAGTACCGGCGCCGGTAAATCCTGTGACAGTACCGCTGATATTGGCATAGCTTGCATGCTGACGGTACACTCTTGCTACAACAAGCTTCTCGGTTGCGGAATAAAGCTTGTACTGAGCTGTAGCCTTGGGATATACAACCATTTTGGAAACAGTTCCGGATCCCAACGTATGTGTGTGTACGTTCGAATCACTTGCATCTGACATATTTTCAAAATGAAGTTCTGAATCAGTACCGTTGCTTGCCACATAGAAAGTTACGGTATCATCCGCACGGCAATTAAGTGCAACATATACATTGGCATTTGACCCCTTATTGCTGTAAATATATCCGGTATAAACATTGCCGTCGCTGTCCTTCAAGCTTTTTTCATCTGTTCTTGTCAAAGCAGTATTTGAAGTACGGAGCCTGTGATTAGTTGAATAACCTCCATCATTAAAAATAAAGTCTCCGTTATCAACACTGAAAGATGCAAGGGTTACACCGGTTGTTCCGGGTTCAGCATTGAAAAACCCGTTGATGGTATCTACATCAAGTCTATTGTTGTAGCCCTCTCCCAGATTCTCGGCACCGAAGTCCCATACATCAATTTTCCCCTCATCAAAGTTACGATCTGTGGTACTGCTTTCATTAGTTGCAGGAGTACCATTCCCGCCATCGTTCGATTCTTCTGCGAAGGAACGAAGTGGCATCCCTACAGAAAAGCCGGTAGCAAGAAAAGCTACAGACAGTAGGGCTGAGCCAATTCTGGCCCACTTTTTCTTTCTTAGTGCATTTCCGAACATAAAATCCTCCAATACAAAAAATCATCCATGAAATAACTCCCGAGTCACTCCTTTGATCCCGGCTTCTACCCCTAAAAACGCTCTAAATTATGTAAACGCTTACATATCATATTGCGTACTTTCTAAATGTTAGCATGAAAATTCTTCGCAAAACAATAAAAACAACGTTATTTTCTCTAATTGCATGCCGAAATTTCAAACTGTTTTTTGTACTTTTTCACAAATAACAGAGGTTATCAATGTATTGTCCGTTACACTATACAATGTTAGCTCTTACATTTTGTGCACATTGACCGGAAACTATTGTAAACGTAATAGTTTCTTTTGGAACTATTTGACCTATGTATTTTTTGATTTTTCCTTTAATATTATCTATGGAATATTTAACCGGACACAGTTAGGAGTTTTAAATGAGAAATTGCATCGTCGCTCAGTCGGGCGGTCCCACCGTTGCTATAAACGCCTCTCTTGCAGGCATCATTGCCGCGAATGAGGATAACAACTACTTTGACACTATCTATGGTTCTATTAATGGTGTCACCGGAATTCTTAAAGATAAATTACTCGATCTTACAGAAACCGGTAAGAAGATCCCCGGATTCGTTGAAAAACTTAAAGTTACTCCCGCCATGTATCTTGGATCCTGCAGATACAAGCTCCCCAAGATTGGCGACGACAATGCTGTATATAACAAGATCTTTTCATATTTTGAAGAAAAAGAAATAGATACTTTCTTTTATATTGGCGGAAATGATTCCATGGACACAGTCCTTAAGCTTTCGGACTACGCCAAGGAGATTGGAAGCCCCGTTAAGGTTATCGGTATTCCCAAGACCATCGACAATGATCTTTGCGGAACCGACCACACTCCCGGCTTCGGAAGTGCTGCTAAATATGTAGCAACTTCAATCCTTGAGATTGCCCACGATACCTTTATCTATCCCGTAAAGTCCGTGACCATCGTAGAAGTTATGGGAAGAGACGCCGGATGGCTCACTGCAGCATCCGCTCTTGCAAGAAATGAATACTCCACTGCTCCCCAACTTATTTACCTTCCGGAGCGTGCTTTTGATATAGATGAATTTGTTGAAGATGTTAAGAAACAGCTTGAAGTAAACAACAGCGTAGTTGTAGCAGTATCAGAAGGAATCCGCGATAAGGACGGCGAGTACATAAGTGCTTCAGGCGCAGCCACGGATAATTTCGGACATAAGCAGTTAAGCGGAGCAGGAAAAGCTCTTGAATATGTTATTGCCGAGAAGCTTGGTGTTAAGGTTCGTAGCGTAGAGATCAATATTCTTCAGAGATGTGCTTCTCATTTAGCATCTCTTACCGACCTTAACGAATCAATGGAACAGGGAAAGAAAGCTTTAAACCTTTCACAGGACGGTGAAAGCGGCGTTATGGTTACCCTTAAGAGAACAGTAAATGCACCCTATACCGTTGAAACCGGATGCCTCGATATCCACAAGATCGCCAACGAAGTAAAGAGCGTTCCCCTTTCCATGATCAATGAAAGAGGAAACGATGTTACCGACGAGATGCTTGAATATCTTCGTCCACTCATTATTGGTAACCCTTGGGTAGATTATAAAGAGGGTCTTCCCGCATATTTAAATGTCAGTCACCTTGTACCCGGTACAAAACGAATCGTGCCAAGTACAGAATAATATAAACAACACATTATTAAAGCGAGAGGTTTTTGGCCTCTCGCTTTTGCTTTCCGATATTTGTTTACTCAGCGATCATCTTTCGCTTTCCCACTCTTCTCTTGTAAGGCAGTTGACATGGCCCGTCCTGACCTCTTTCATCTGCTTTACTTCAAGTCCTTCTGTGGCCCACTGATATTTGAAGCCAACCTTTTCCTGGACACGTCGGGATTTGTCATTTCCTTCATAGTATCCGCACCAGACTCTGTCCAGTTTAAGATCTTCGAAGGCATATCTTAGCATTTCTCTTGCAGCTTCAGGTACAAGACCCTGTCCCCAATAAGGAACGCCAAGCCAGTATCCAAGTTCCGCCTCATCGTCGAGTCTTGCAAGGTCGCTTCTGAAATGAAGCCCTATGCTTCCAATGGGCAGCCCTGTCTCTTTGAGAACAATGGCAAATGTGTTGGGCTCACACAGCACCTCTTTTATAATACGTCTGCTCTCTTCTACGCTTGTGTGAGGAGGCCATCCGGCACTGGGTCCGACGCGGTCATCCTTAGCATATTTATAACACTCTTCTGCGTCACTTTCCTCCCAGTGACGCAAGATAAGTCTCTCCGTCTCCAGTCTCATAAAGAATCTCCCTTTCTGCTCTTCCTATATTGCAGATTAATTATTATTCATAAAAGTGAAAATCACCTATGATTATGCTTGAATCCGGAGCAACAGTGATAAGTGCTTCAACCTCCACTCCGCCTTCATAATCAGGAACTACACTGTCATCATAAACAATACCCGACAAAAATGAAACATAGGGCATGCCGCTTTCATCCAAATATACGTTAACTAAATCTCCCCATCCGATATTTTCAACATCTTCATTATATTCAAGCGCACGCGCCAATGGTTCGGTTGTCTTTTGAACCTTTCCACCGGGATTATTGATGGTAAAGGTAATTGTCTTTGCTTCGCTGTCGTATGTGAACTCCATGGCTTCTTGGATATAGGGAATGAAGTACTCTGCAGTGTATGTCGTAAACTGATATTCGCCGTCAACTAATTGGCCGATAACCAGTCCGTACCAGGCAAATCCGGTTCCGTGGCCCTCATTTTCGACTATAACGTACTCATCCTCTCCGTCTCCGTCGACATCCCATTTTGCTACCTGGGGAAGGAATCCCGCCATAGAAATATCAATGGGGATTTCAATATCTCCGTCAACCAGAGTTGCTTCCATGGTGTTATAGTCTTCATGGATGTATACGGATCCGTCATTTGAATATGTATCATAAACTCTATTCGGGTCGTATTCCTCGGGAATTGCATAGTACATTGAATCCACAACGGCAACAATGTCAAATCCGGTTAAATCCTCAGCGTTTGCCGCAACAGAGTATGCTGTTTTAAGCTCAGGATCATACCAAACTATAAGGTCGATCATACCCTCTTCTCCGATAAAACGGTGAAGCTTTGCGGTCATGTTCCAGTTCTCAAGTGTAACCTCTTCATCCGAAGTCCACTCATAATAATAACCGCTGATGTCAGCTGATTCATCAACTCCCTGCTGTGCTCTTGCGCAATAAGTAACTCCATCTAAAGTAAAGTCAGCCTCTACAAGAGGTCTCTCGCCTTCACCGACGTTCTCCATAATGCCCCAATAGCTTGACATTGAATACTTGGGCATATTAAAGAGTCCGTCACAAGCTGCTTTCATTTCATCCCAGGTGCATTTTCTCCAAGGGTTGCCAATGGTTACATTCTGGTTTTCCTGTTCCTGAGCTTCCTGTTCCTCCGGAATAACCACCTGTCCGTTATTATCATTTATTCCGCATCCTGTAAACAGGCATGCTCCCAAAACAGCCGCAGCTGCTTTGACTACTAATTCTTTTCTCATATTCTCTCCTATTTTTTCCCTTGGCTCCCCACTGTCTTGCCCAGCAGTTTTTTAATCTGTGCCTTAGTGGCGATAGGATAAACATCGGTTATATGGTCGGCGATGGCTTTGCCGGAATCTGCGGGGCTGTTTTTGTATTCAGAAATGACATGCTTGTAACCATACAGGTTGTCCGGTGTTGTATAAACCGCGATGGGCCAGCCGTAATTTTCGCCATTTTTATTCTTGCGCTGTCTAAAATCTCTGACGGTTAAATAGGTCAGCATCTGAAGATCGCATACAGTTCCGTCAAAGCCTTTCTCGCCGCCCTTTCCAAAGCCGCCCTTCGCTTTCATTTCGTTAGAAAAGATTTCGGGTTCTTCTTCAAAAAGATCCATTAATTTCTTCTGACGCCTTGTGGCTTTTCCATCCTCCCAAAGCGCATCGAAATCGTATCCGTCTCTTCTGTAATTGGCAAAGAAAGGAAACCACTTTTTAGAAATGAAACCGGCTTTTTTATCGAAGAATTTTCCGTAGGCAATATCCCCTCTTCTTGCGATTATCTCACGCCACTCCCAAGGGTCCCTTTCTATATTTCCGCTCCACCAATACTGTGGCACGGTGCGTTCTTCCAAAGAGAAGCCGGGAATCTCATTCTTAAACAAAGGCAGAAATCCAACTTCGTTTATATATTTAATTGCGTCATCCACTGTATGAAGGCATTCGGGATCATCCCATTCTACTCCATACATAATCCAAGTTCCGTTTTCGTTACCCATTCTAACCCTCGTTTTGTGGCATAGTGACGTAAATGTGACAGGGGGACGCACCCTACTTGTCACATAATACCTAGGAATTCCTTCAATTCCGGCAGCACTCTTTCCGCTTCCGCTCTTCCTAAATCATATACCCTCTGAAGCTCGGCAGGGTTACTTTCCGTTCTTCCGATTCCGAGAGATTCAGCGGGGCGAATTACAAAAGATATGCCCTTCTCTTCCCTTTCGTTTATTTCCTCCATCTGCTTGTTGTACATTTCGTGTCTAACGCCGATGGCCTTAACGATTTCGGGATATTTGCGAAGGATAATCTTAAACAGAGGCATTCCCTTGTTTTTCTGTTTAACATAACCTTTGGGCTGCGTCAATATAATTACATTTCTGTTATAACCAATGGATTCCATATACTCAAAGGGAACGGAATCAGAAATACCTCCGTCAAGGAGCTGTTCTCCATCGATAAAAACAGGTCTTGATACCGCAGGAAGGGACGCAGAAGCTCTCATCCACTGCATATCCGTATCTCCGCCGTCGCTGCACTTATGATAAGAGCATTTTCCGGTCTTTACATCCGTTGCACCAATGTAGAACTCCATGGGATTTTCCGCAAAGGCTTTCCTGTCGAATATATCCAATATGTCCGGGATCTCGTGGTAGCACAGTTCTACCTCGTAAAAATCTCCGGTTTTAAAAAGTGATCTGAAACTTCCGTATCTTGGGTCTCTTGCGAATCTTAGATTATATCTCAGAGGTCGGCCGATTTGTTTGGATTTGAAATTGCATCCGAAAATAGCTCCGGCGGAAATACCTGCGCCCCCGTCGAAATTTATGCCATTTTCAAGGAGGACGTCCATGACTCCGCAGGTAAAGAGTCCTCGCATGGCGCCGCCCTCCATAATAAGTCCGGTCTTATAATACTTTTCCGTAGTGCTCATTAAAACTTAAATCTCTTTCTGTTTATTTACCGCATATTTATTGACAAATTCTCTTGCCGAAACCGGTTTAGAATAGTAGTAGCCCTGGAGATAATCACATCCTAGTTCTGACATAATCTTAACCATGTTTTCGTCTTCGATTCCCTCTGCCGTAATGGAGAATCCCATGTTTTTAAATGTCCGGACCATATTTGGAAGAATAGCATCAGGCTTCTTACAAAAGTCCCAAACAATCGTCATATCAAGTTTTACATTAATGAATGGACATTTCTTTAATCGTGCAAGGTTTGAATATCCCGTACCATAGTCATCAAGTACAAACTTAAAGCCCTTCTCACTGATTGCTGCTATCTGTTTCTGAAGGAAGCTGTCATCAATGGTCGCACCTTCGGTTATTTCAAGGTGGACCTTCTCAGGATTCACGCCATGCTTTTTCGCTATCGCAGCATATCTCTCTGCCAGATCGGTTCTTATAAACTGAGCGGGTGAAAGGTTTACATTTACCCAATTGATACCAATTTTCTCAAGTCCTTCATCCTTAATAAATCTACAAGTCCTGTCAAAAACAAGTTCACCCAGTTCATTGATTCGTCCGCTGTTTTCTGCAACAGGAATAAAAAGAGAAGGAGGTATAATGTTTCCTTCAGGGTCTCTTATTCTTGAAAGAGCCTCCGCTCCGATTGCTTTTCCGGTTTTTGCATCATAAATAGGCTGTAAAAACAGCTCAAAACCGCTGCTCTCTATGGCAGACTCAATGCTAAGCCTAACCATTTTTTCATTTTCTACTCTTTTAATATCTTTTTCGGAAACGTTAATAAACTTTTCTTTTTCAAGTTTTCCGGCTCTCTCAAGGGCTCTGACCATGGTTTTCATAAGAATCTCATGTTCATGTTTCCCTTCAACCATCTCAAATGTTACAAAGCCAACAGACAAATATAACTCGGCAACAGAATTCTTCCATGGGCTTCTAAACCTCTCACGGATCTTTTCCATTTTACCTTCGAAATCTATATTGGGTTTATCAAGAATTACGAATCTTCCGTTCCTGCAATAAAATATAACACCTCCGGGAAAGGTCTGCCTTAAAAATCTTGCTATCATAATAAGGCCTTCCTCCATTTGGTTAACTCCGTAAATATCTCTCATCTCTACAAAGTCACTGACCGATATTCCGTAGGGTGCCAGTCTGAAGTTCTCGATGTTTTCTTCCAAGTGTTCGCTGAGACCAAGTGTATTAAAGCAAACTCCGCCGAGATCAAGCAGATACTCAGGATTAATAAAGGCAAGATAAACAAGAAGTATAGCCAAAACAATGATGGTATCCATAATGAGCAGGTGAGGAAGGAGCCACCTTACAACATAAGCCATCAAAATTATCAAATTATAAAGTATAAGTCCGTATTTTTCCCTCTTACGACCAAATCTTTTTCTGTAGATGATGGAGGATATAAATGACATTACACCATAGAATCCTCCAACAAAGTAAAGGATATTGTATAATTCACCGACATGATACCCGTCCTTATCCACATAGTAAATTACCTTGGTGAATTCCGAGGATCCAACGATAGCAGAAAGCACACCGACAAGTACAGCAAGACACATCGGGATTCTGACAATGTTTCTTATAATGACACTCTTTTCAAGATTATCTTTTGTAACGGTGGCAACAAAATAAAACAGGGTGTACGCTCTTATAAAGAAAAAGATGAAGTACATCATGTTTGCAATATTAACCCACGTAACAGGATATCTCGTATAGTAATTGTCCAATGCGCTTGCGTGGACATCAAAAATAATGGTCAGAGTATGAGCCAGAATCATCAAGAGAAAGGAGCTGTTTCTTTTGACCGGCAACCTTGGCCTGGAAAAGTAGAACAATAGAATAATACCCAAAATCATCAAAACAGGAATTTCGAAGCTGCTACTCCACATAAGTGTTTCCTCCCTTGGGTACTATCATTATACCACAAGGGAGGAAACTTTCCACGTTATTTTTCAATTGAAATGCTTACAGAACCGCTGGTGGCGGATGCGGAAAGCTTTCCGTTTATCTCACCATTGTCGCCGGTAGGGAGGTGTACTCCGCCGCTGTTACTTGTTGCGAAAATCTCTTTGTTGGTAAGAAGCTTTGCATTAACACTTCCGCTGGTGGTCTTAAGAGCGATATCTTTTCCGTCGCAGCCCTTAAGGTTAACGCTTCCGCTGGTTGCATCTGCATTTATGACATTCTGTGCGATGACGCAGTTTAAATGTACGCTGCCGCTTGTTGAACTTGCATATACATTGGTTAATGATGCTCTTTCAACATGAATGGATCCGCTCTTATCTTCAAGACTGAGATCGGCTGCAGTAATGTCTTCAAGATGAAGGCTTCCGCTGGTTGCCTTAACGACCATGTTCGCTCCCTTAACCTCAGTAGCCTTAATGCTTCCGGATGATGCTTCAAGCTTAATGTCTGCTGCCTCAATGTTCTCAGTCTTGATGCTTCCCGTTGAAGCCTTGATGCTTACATCTCCGGACACAACTTCGTGTGCAGAAATGCTTCCTGTTGAAGACTGGATACGAAGGTCTCCCTTAACATCCGATGAATAGTTGATGCTTCCTGTTGTACTTACAAGATCTACGCTGCCAAATGTAAAACCATTTTGTACCTTGATGCCATCAACATCATTATCAACAGCCAGTTTATTATATTCTCCCTCAGGAAGATAAACCGTTACATAAGGCCAAGTATTGAAAACCCCGATATAATCGTACCATTTTCTGTCATCGTCACCTTTAATCGAAAGGTTATCTCCGCTTGTTTCAACAGAGTATGTAAACTTCGTTGTTTCGTGGGTTTCCACAACCGTTTTATCATCCTTAGTGGGAACTATTTTTACCTCTGCTCCCTCAACATTAATATTTGAAATCTTTTCCCCAAATTCATAAGTTTTTACAGTCATATCATTTTTATCCTCAGTCATCTTTTCAAAATCAAAATTAGAATGAGCAAGTGCAGCTCCGCCCATTACTGCGCCACCAAGGATCATTACTCCGGCGACTATAAGTGCCACATATTTTGCTTTCATGATCATTCTCCTCTTTTCTTACCAACAAATATCCACTTGATACCTCTTCCTATCGACTTGCTCAGTGCGATCATTCCCTTTGCGATAAGGTTGCAAAGGAAGAAGAAAGGAATCGCGATTCCTCCGCATACGAAGCCGCATCCGATAAGGAAAAGGCCCGTATCCACCTGACCGTTCATGAAGCCAAGCACAGCTCCTAAGATGCCTGCAACAAAGCCAAGGGCAAGACAAAGGTCGATAACATAAAATGCCAGGATGAAAACCCAATATACAAGATAGAAGGTTATGCAAAGGACTGCTACAGTAATGAAGAGCGCAAGTCCTACCGGGAACCAGATAGGCGAACCAACGGCTATAAGTACTATCTCCCATGCTCTTAATGCTCTCTTGGGTTTTGCTTTCTTAACCTTATCCTTTACGATCTTGTTTAAAGGGATATCTTCCATGATCTGATCTGCGATGGTCTTGACGTCACCAATGGCTGCAACGGCTTCATCTTCGCTGAGTCCGTCCTCAATCCGATCATCGATCATCTCAGAGTAAAAATCCAGGGATCTTTTTAATTCAGCCTCCGGAAGTCCGGAAAGCTTTTCCGACAAGGTATTAAGAAGTTCCTGCTTATTCATTTGCCTTGCCCTCCTTTGCTACAAACTCATAAATCTTCATAACCTCTTCCCATTCCTTTTTAAAACTTTCTATTCTCTCAAGTCCCGCATCAGTGATGTGGTAGTACTTCCGAAGCCTTCCGTTGTGCTCCGCGCTCCTTACCGTAAGGAGCTGTGCAGATTCCAGTCGCCTTAAAATCGGATACAAGGTGGACTCTGAAATTTCAACGTATGGGCTGATGTCTTTGATGATCTGGTATCCGTATGAATCCTCTTTAACAATAGCAGCTAGGACGCATACATCAAGAAGACCACGTTTCATCTGGATCTCCATGCTATTCTCCTTTCATCGGATCAGTAAAACCATTAAAACTAAGGAATATCAAATACAATGCTTTGCGATATACCTCTTTATGTGTTATACTATACGCCGCATAGTATAATGTGTCAAGTGGTATTTTTTGTTTTTTTCCGATTTACAAATTGTCTCTTTTTGTTTACTATATAAATACCAGTTCTTTGTGTACTTAAAGATTTTCCGGAATTAAACAGTCCTATAAGTTCTTTTATTTTTTGCTCAATAATCGTGCGGTAGGTACTTATTATATGGAAAAATACGAGTATTCTGAAATTAAACGCGAATTATTGGATCATTCAATGATCCCCTTCGCTGTCTATCAATTCATTGATAACCGGATCGTCCCTCTGGTACTATCCGATGGTTTCTGTGAGCTTTTTTTAATCAAAAACAAAGCCTTAGCCATGGAGAATATAGAAAAAGGGACTCTTATCGGCGTCCATAAGGATGATGAAAAAAGACTCCTCGATTCTCTTATCGATTTCGAAACAAAAAAAGTTCCCCTGGATATAATCTACAGGTATAAATTAAATTGGGATGACGATAACTACAAGATCATACACGCAAAAGCAAAGCATACCACCTCTGACGACGGAACCCCTCTCGGAATCATCTGGTATACTGACGAAGGTTGCTGCACCAGCGACTTTAGCGAATATGATAAGGACTTTATTCAGTCTATTTCAAAAGCGCTGAAGAAAGAAAGCTTTATTAATTCAAATAATTATGACCCACTCACCGGCCTTCCCAGCATGACTTATTTCCTTACGAAGGCGGAAGAAGGCTGCACCAACATAATTAAAAACGGTGGTATTCCTACCATAGCTTATTTTGATATAAGCGGAATGAATCATTATAACCAGAATTACGGTTTTTCAAAGGGCGACGACATTATCCGTGCTTTTGCCAGACTCCTTACAAGATATTTCAGCACTGAAAACTGTTGCCATTTTGCACAGGATCACTTTGCTCTATACACCAATATTGAAGATCCCACTCCTATCCTAAAAAAGCTCTTCAGTGATTGGGACAAGATAAACAAGAGCATAACTCTCCCCATAAGAGTCGGTATATACAGCAGTAAAAACGGCTTTGTCGACATTACTCTTGCCGTAGACAAAGCAAAGATCGCCTGTGACAAACTTAAGAGCACCTACTTTTCAAATATAAATGTATTTGACGATTCCCTACAGAAAGAAATGGATCGTCTTGATTATGTTGTTCGAAATATCGACAAAGCCATTGAAAACAGATGGATCAAGGTTTACTACCAGCCGATCATCAGAGCCGCCAACGGTCGTGTCTGTGACGAAGAAGCTCTTGTAAGGTGGATCGATCCCGAAAAAGGATTCTTCTCCCCCGGCGAATTCATCCCCGTCCTTGAGGAAACCGGTCTTATCTATAAGATTGACCTTTACGTTGTTGACAGAGTAATTGAGAAATTGGCTATTCTTAAAGAAGAAGGTCTTCACCTTGTTCCTCAGTCCATCAACCTCTCAAGAACCGACTTTGAGGCCTGCGATATCGTTGAAGAAATCCGGTCAAGAATTGACGATGCCGGTCTCTCCCGCGATATGTTCACCATAGAGATTACAGAAAGTATTATTGCTTCAAACTTTGAGTATATGAAATCCCAGATTGAAAAGTTTAGGAAATTGGGATTTAAAGTATGGATGGATGACTTTGGAAGCGGTTATTCATCCCTTGATGTTCTTCAGAGTCTCGATTTTGATCTTATTAAATTTGATATGAAATTCCTTCAGAATATCGATGAAGGACCAAACGGAAAAATAATACTTTCAGAGCTCCTTAAGATGGCCACATCTCTTGGTGTGGATACCATCTGTGAAGGTGTAGAAACAAAAGAACACGTTCGTTTCCTACGTGAGTGCGGATGTTCAAAGCTTCAGGGATACTACTATACTTCTCCTCTTCCCGTTGAAAGAATTCTTGAAAGATACCGTACCGGTATCCAGATTGGTTTTGAAAATCCCGCTGAATCCGATTATTATGAAGCTCTCGGAAAGATCAATCTTTATGATCTTTCTTCCATTGCGGTGGATGCAGATAGCGATTCTAATAAATACTACAATGCTCTGCCCGCATCCATTATGGAGATCATGGATGATCAGGTTCTTGTCACAAGAAGCAACCCTTCTTTCCGCGAGTTCATGAAAAAGCACCTCGGATACACCATCACAGAGGAATATGTTACCTGTACCAACCCTGATAATCCTATTTGTATATTTATCAGATCAGTTGTTGACGGTATCAAGCAGGAACCCCGCATCCTTTTGGATCAGAAACTACCGAGTGGTTACATAGTCCATATCATGGTCAACAAGATCACGGAAAATCCAGTCACTCATTCCGTAGCCATCTCTGTAGCGGTTCTTTCTATTACCGATCCCGCAGAAGGTGCAACTTATGAAAAAATTGCCCGTACCCTGGCTAAGGACTTTACGGACCTTTTCTATGTAAACCTGAGGACTGATGATTTTTACCACTATACTTCTCGTATAAATCAGGAAACAGTCAACATGGAAAGAACGGGAACCGATTTCTTCAATCAGGCCCGAACAGACAGTATGCGCTACCTATACAAAGAGGACCGCCCTACTTTCGCAGAACAGTTTACAAAAGAAAATGTCCTTCACTCCATCGCAGAACACGGTTCCTTCACTTTAAGTTACAGGATCATGGAAAACGGCAAACCGGTATACGTCCATATGAAATCTATTCTTATGGGTGACGGCTCCGACTACATAATCTTTGGTGTAAGTAACATTGATGCCCAGATGAAACGTGAAATGGAATATGAGCGTTTCCGCAAGGATGAAGAGACTTTTACACGTATCTCCGCTCTTGCAGGTAATTATATCTGTATCTATACCGTTGATCTTGAAGATGACAGCTACGTTGTTTTCACTTCCGATGCGGATTACGATACTTTGAACATTCCCAGGGAAGGACCAAACTTCTTTATAAAAGACATTGGACACGTTATCCACCCCGACGACCTCCAAGGGCTCGTTAATGTCTTCACCAAAGAAAACATCCTTTCTACCATTGAGAAAAATGGCATTTTTGAGCACGATTACAGGCTTATGATAAAAGGAGCCCCCGTAAAGGTTCGTCTCAAAGCCGCCATAGTAGATGAAAAGGATGGAAAAAAGCTTATAGTAGGGGTAAACAGACTTTCATAAAATTTTCCTTAAATGCTTTTTATGGCGCCCAATTATGGTATAATCATTTTGGGCATCGGCCTAGAATAGTATTAACGGAGACATACAAAATTGAAGATTTTTGAAGTTGAAAGCCCTCTTATGAGATTCCTCGGCAAGATGACCGATATTGTCATTGTCAACCTGCTTACCGTTGTTTTATGCATTCCCATCATCACTGCAGGCGCCGCTTTTACGGCCATGCACTACTGCATGCTTAAGCTGGTAAGGGATGAGGAAGCCGGTATTGCTAAACAATTCTTCCACTCTTTCAAGGACAATTTTAAGCAATCAACGATCATCTGGCTTATTTTCCTTGTTATTGCCGCTTTCTTTGGTGTAGACCTTTTCTTACTTTACAATAGCACTAACGAAATGAGTGCTTACGTATTCGGTGGGATTATCGCTTTTATCGCTCTTATAATGTTTATCGGGGTTTTTGTTTATCCCCTTCAGGCTAAATTTGTTAACCCCATTTCAAAGACATTAAAGACCGCATTTGTTTTTGCATTTAAGCACTTCCCCATTACGCTTCTTATCCTTTTGGCGGAAGCTTTCCCGTTCCTTCTTTTCTTCATCGGAAATTTGGGACTGTTCCTCCTTCCTTTGGAGTTTTGCTTCTGTTTCGCTCTTCCCGCTTTCCTTGCGGCTAAGCTTTATAACAAAGACTTTAAAAAGGCAGAGGATAAATATCTTGAAGCCCATCCCGAAGAAAACCTTTCAAAGGATGATGAGCACATTTTCAGTGACAACATAAGTCAGTCAGAATAACCGTAGTTTTCGTTGTTATATAATATATTTTAATGAAAAGGATGGTACCGATCATGAGTAAAATGTTATCCCAGGATGAAATTGATATTCTTCTTAGTGCACTTAACACTCTAAAGAGTTACGCAGATGATGATACGATCTCCATTGAACTCTTACACAAGCAGGCGGTACTTACCCAGTTACAGATAGACGATCTTATCAATACTCTTGTCAATGTAAAAGATGTATCTAAGGAGACTCTTACACCTGATGTAAATGTAGTCCTCTCCCAGAAAGAGATTGATAATCTTATCGATGCCCTTAATACAGTTAAGGATTACGAAACTATAGATGAGCTTGATTCCCAGATTGAAGACAGCCAGGCAATCCTTTCCCAGCTTGATATCGACGCCCTGATCAAGAACCTTATGGCACTCAAGAAGACTGATTTTTGACACCTGGGAACGGAGTTTAAGGAGACAATATGAAAGCCCCGAGCATTTGATTGCTCGGGGCTTATATTTTGTAAATCTTATTTTCTATGCTTATTCTTAAGCATTCTTCTGCTCTTTATCTTCAAGAGCCTTCTCTTCATGCTTTCTTGCATGATGCATAGCACCCTCAGAAAGAGAAGTTACAACAACGAATAAGATGTCTGCGGGAATATCCCACTTGCACTGTCTGAAGAATACCGCAAGGATAAGTCCAAAGATGTTGAGGATTCCAACAAGGATTGCCTGGAACGCAAATCTTCTGCGTCTTGACCTAATCCTCTTCTCCATTTCTTCGACCGTATAAACTTCATCCTTCTCCTCTTCTTTATCTCTTCTGATAGAGAGCTGGTAGATGATGATCAAAAGAAGGCTGATGAGCAGGCAAAGAAGGATGATCCAATGGATAATGCATCCCCATCCGTGACCATGCTTTGGATCCTTGTCCCTATTAAGGTCATAACCTATTGTGATGCTGCCATCTTCATCTCTGCCGGATTCAATAACAGATTCCGTCTTCTCTTTTTCCGAATTGGGATCAATGATCTCGGTTGAATCTACGCTATCTGCCACTACAGCATCCGATACGGGAAGTGTTTCCACAACATCGTTTCTAACATTAGCATTTACAGAAGCTACATTTGCCGCTGCGTTATTAATATTTGCCGCGTCGTCATATACAACAGGTCGGCTTGAAACTGCCTCGGAAACCGTCTGTGATGAAGGACTTCCGGAAATGCCGGGAGTTGCTGAAGCAGGTTTAACATACTTTGCTTCCTTAACAACAGAGTCGGTTACGATAACCTTTCCCGCATTATTAACTGTTGAAGCAATCGCTCTGATCCTGACAGTATATCTCTCAAGGCCGGTATCGATCTTGTCTGCAAAATCGTAGGAGTTCTTTGTTGCATCAACATTTACGGTGTGAACAACATTTCCGTCTTTAAGAAGTGTAAGCTCGTAGCCTTCAACATCAACATATGCTACAGGCTTTGATGCTTCCCACTTAACAGAACCGGGCTTGTTCTCTTCCCATACTGGTAAATTCACCTCAAGCTGTGCAGGCTTTGTGAAGATGATATTAACTGTGGCACTTGTCTGGGATTCATCAGGTATAAGTTCGTAGTTCCTTGCCAGATCCTTTCCTGCCACGTCTGCAAGGGCGTCATCTGCTATGGTAAGGTCTACTATCTGACTCATGCTTGCATTATAACTGTTTATAACCCCATAGATCTTCTCAGGATCAAGAGCAAGTACATCTCTTTCTCCCGTCTCAGCATTCATAAAAAGCTGAGTACTTCCTTCCGGTTCAAAGGTCAGATCTGTGAGATCAAAATTGGTTATCGCACTGCTGTTGTCGTATTCCGTATCGGGAATCTTTATACCGCTAACATTTACGGGGCAAGGTGCAATAGTAAGAGTTCCCTCTTCGTAGATAATATTGTAGTTGTCATCTACAATATGACCTCTGCTATTGTAAATATGAAGGTTCTTCAGTTTCATATCGGGATATACACCTGCATTAACCCTGCTTTGATCATATACCGCCGTATTTCTGTGTTCCTGTCCCGTAAGCAAGCCGGAAACGCTGTATTCCTCAAGTCCGTGTCTTTGACCATTATAGCGAACACTGCGATCCTCCGGGGTAACAACTACCGTGAGCTTAGTTATCTCAAAGGGCTGCTCTGTGATACTGAAACTGTAATCCGCTGCCTCATAATGAGCTCCCGCAGGAGGATTAACTGCTGCTGTAGCCCTATGAATACCGGCATTTACCTGTTTATTTGATACTATAAGAGTGTCTCTTACCCCCGTATCCGTGTCGGGTATCTCGTATCTCTGGTTGACGCTGAGTCTGATCTCAGGTGCCTTTTCTGTGTCATCGTAAACATACGTCGGAATGGTTACACCATTATATATTGTAGTTTCTTCCGGGAACACCCATTCAATATCGATTATTCTCGGAGTTATATATCCGGTGAACTTAAAAGAATATGTAGGCTTAAAGTAGTAATCATGAACTTCATCCCCGGTGCTCTTATCTACAATCTTCATACCGGTAATGTTAAAGCTTGTTGCCTTGCTTACATGATAACTGTTATAAGTAGCATTTCCTGTCAGAGTGTAGCCTTCGGTATCATGATCTCCGTCAATATATCCTATTACCTCGTAATAGTCTCCCTGAGAAAACCTGTACATATCGGAAGTCTCATCAGTGGCAGTACCGCCGATACGATTGTTTCCGTCGTACATCTTCTCAAAATATCTGTCTGTGCTCTTAACCTGAAGTTCCTTTGGATTGATCTTAACGGTGGCTGTTCCGGTATAATCTTCATAGTTTCCCGAAAGATCCCTGATATACACATATGTTGTAACAGGTAAGACGTTTCCGGAACTTTCATCATAAGTAACATGCTTATAAAGAGGTGCCTCCTCAGTCACATTAAGATCAGGATCGGAATAATTATTTCCGTCTATAGCTCCCACTGTTGAATAATAGATCTTTCTTTCTTCAGCTTTGTAAACTGTAACTCCAATGGAATGATCCCTGTTGTCAAAAATTCCGTTATACGCTCTTAAGCTGACGCTCATGGGCGCTTTAACGACATTAACATGATAATCCACAGTTCCGCTTTCAGTTTTTTGGCTGGCTGCATTTTTTACATTGACTCTGCAGCGGAAAGTATATGTTCCGACTTTGTATCCAAGTGGCATTTCAAGAGTTGCCGATCTTCCGTGGCCGGCTATCTCTTCTTCGGTCTCATTGCCGTTTTCATCATACTTTATAAGATACCACTGATACCCCGTGATAATGGTCTGAGCTGCAAGAGCATTATGCTGTGCCAGTTCTTCCGGCGACATGTTCTCACAACCCGGGTCTTCATTGGTAAATATATTATTCGTAAAAACAGTAAATGTATTTCCCGGTTCGCTACCATATCCGTAAACGTATTCATCTTTTCCCGTAACGCTTAACTTAGGTACAATAGCGTTACCATCTGCCGGTCCGTTGGAGCTTGCAATAGAATGGGCCTCCAACGTGTCATCCACATTGGCAACCATATGGGCTTCATCAAGGTTTATACCGGTATGTTCTCCGCTCCAGTAAAGGAAAGAATAGCCGTCTTTCACATCTGCCTTTGGAAGTGCAGGGCTGGTGTTTCCGATCTTGTAGATTGGAGACATTTCATTTACGCCGCTATCGCCTACAAAACCTATCTTATATACATTTACAACGTTGGCTGACTTATCAGTCTCTCCGCCTTCATACTTTACCTGAAGAATATATGTTCCGCTCTCGGTTACGTTTTCAAGAGTTACTGACTTTTCAACGCCTTTATTCCCGTCAAGAAAAGTCCATACTGCAGTACTGCTGTCGGCTTCATCTTCCTTAACAAATCTATACATAGCATTTCCCAGATAATCATAGATCTTTCCGGTAAATGTTACACTGCCAAGGTCGTCCGTATTATCGCCTTCAAAGAGATTAACCTTGGGAGGAAGAGGTTTAATATCTGCCGAAACTTTGGCACCAACCACGGACTCAGCAATACCCGAGGTTTTAAAAGTAACCGTAGCAGTCTTAAGGGTACCGCTTCCGCTCTCTCCCGAGTATGTAACCCTGTCTTTATTGTTCTCATCTACAGAAAACTTATTAATAGCATATCCTTCAATAACAGATACGCTTACAGTAAAGCTTTCGCCCTGGATCAAGGTAACTGTCTGCGAAGTACTGTTCTTTATCGAAAGACTTTTTATTATTTCTTCAAAGCCGGGCTGCTTACTGAGTTCAAACCTTGCTGTATATAGATTTCCGCTACCGGCTGCCGAAGATTCCAGGTAATTGTCCTTTTTATCTCCTCCGAAGGGAACGGTAGAAACCGTAAAGTAATAGTGATATTTTTCCGTTTTATCATCACCAAAAGAATGAATATACCCTTTAAGATCATAAGAGTTGCCTTCTGCAAGAAGGTTTCCGTCTTCTCCGGCGATACAAGTGATCTCGTTTGTTTCTTCATTTACTGCATAAAGCTTTAATCTATACTTTATGGTTACTCCCGGCTTTACCACTGCCAGCCATTTTGCTGTTCCCGGCTTTCCCATATCCCACATTGAATCTGCAGGGGGCTGAAGGGCCTGATGGGTAACAGTCAATATACCGGCTTCACAAACGATATCGTAATTTGCCTGATTAACGGATGAAGTTAACTGATAAGTAACAATATTTTCAGCTGTACCTACTTCCGTTATAGTTCCGTTTACGTTTAAGCTCCGGAAGGATTCACCTTCTCCGACAAGAAGATCGCTTGCCTGATCCAGAGTCATAGCCGGATCAAGCGAACCTATAGAGTGGGGATTACCGTCATATTCCCAGCTTCCGTCGGCAGCTTTGAGAGTAATGACCTTCTTCCTGATCTCAAAATTAACAACGTTGGTAATCTTCTCTTCATATCCGCCCTTAGCTTCAAGTACCGCTACTGCACTGTACTTTCCGGCATCTTTAGGCTGGGTCGTGGTTTTCCCGATATCGGCAATAACTTCTTCCGCCGTCAACTCACCCTTGGAATAATAGACGGTAAAGTTCGGTTTATCATTATCATCCATCCCGTCAGGATATCCTGTTATATTGACGCTTTTTTCAATATTGTCATAAACCCAAGCACTGTTTTCACCAATGTTCAATGTTGGTGAATAATCCGGAAGCGCATCTTCAGCTCCGGCACTTATAGTGCTTAAATCAAATCCTGTAATACTAATGGTCAATACCATGATCAAAACAACTAACTTTTTTAAGTACTTCATATAAACTACCTTCTGGTTCTCCGAAAAAAAATTTCATACGCCCCCTTTGAACTTTCTCATATCCAAAATTTTGCGCACCCAGCCATAATACCACAAATATTCTTTTTCTGTAACATGTTTTATATGAAAAAACAAACATTTTATAAAACTTTTATAACATTATGACATATTTATAGCGCCATAAAACCCGGTGGCATACCCCCGGGTTTGTCCTTTTTACCAATATATTTCACAAACAAAAAGGTGGTGCTTTCGCACCACCTTTCCGTAAAATATAACGTTTTGCCAAACAGCACCGAGGCACCACCCATCTATACTGTTTGTTTAGTTCAAAGATACTACTTACCCAATTCCGATTAAGCAAAAGGATTCTCGGTAGGATAAGGAAGGCTCTTAGGCTGGTTGTATGCAATATCCTTGATTCCAAGGAACTTGAATACTTCGAAGAGGTACTTTCCAACGTGTGAGAAAGCAACTGCTCCGTGGTGAGGATAGCCCTTCTGAACGAGAACGTGACGATAGAAACGTCCCATCTCAGGAATAGCGAATACACCGATACCGCCGAATGATCTGGTTCTTACGTCGAGGATCTCTCCCTCTGCGATGTAAGAACGAAGAACGCCCTGTGAATCGCACTGGAGACGATAGAAGGTAATATCAGATGCAGCAAGGTCAGCCTCAAGAGTTCCTCTGGTGAAGTCAGGCTCGCTTCCTTCGGGCTCAAGAAGTCTGTGCTGGATGAGCTGATACTTAACGGCTCTGTCTGAGCAAAGCTTGCACTCGGGAGTATTTCCGCAGTGGAATCCCATGAAGGTGTCGGTAAGCTCGTAGTTGTACTTGCCCTTGATGTCCTCATCGTAGATGTACTTAGGAACAGAGTTGTTGATGTCAAGAAGGGTAACTGCATCAGCTGATACGCAAAGTCCGATGTACTCTGAAAGTGCTCCGTAGATATCAACTTCACAAGATACAGGAATTCCTCTTGAGCAGAGACGGCTGTTTACATAGCAAGGCTCGAAACCGAAGGTCTCGGGGAATGCAGGCCAGCACTTGTCAGCGAATGCAACGAACTGACGTGATCCCTTGTGCTCCTCAGCCCAATCAAGAAGAGTAAGCTCGAACTGAGCCATTCTCTCGTTAAGCTCGGGATAGTACTTACCTTCGCCCATTTCCTTAGCCATATCAGCGCAAACGTCCTTGATACGAGGATCGTTAGCATGCTTCTTGTAAGCTACAAGAAGGTCAAGCTCTGAGTTCTCTTCGATCTCTACGCCAATCTCATAAAGTCCCTTGATGGGAGCGTTACAAGCGAAGAAATCCTGAGGTCTGGGACCAAAGGTAATGATCTTAAGGTTCTTAACACCGACGATTGCTCTTGCAACGGGAACGAAATCCTTGATCATCTTAGCGATATCATCAGCGGTTCCTACAGGATACTCGGGGATGTAAGCATCAAGATGCCTCATACCAAGGTTGTAAGAAGCATTGAGCATTCCGCAGTATGCATCACCACGGCTGTTGATCATATCCTTCTCAGCATCAGAGAATCCCTCTGCTGCAGCTACGAACATGCAAGGACCGTCGAAGTTCTTTGCAATAAGAGTCTCGGGAGTCTCAGGTCCGAAGTTTCCAAGGAACACTACAAGAGCATTACACTCAGCCTTCTTTACGTCTGCAACTGCCTTGAGCATGTCAGCCTCGTTCTCTACGGTTACGGGGCACTCATAGAGATCGTCACCGTATCTTGATACGATGTCTTTTCTGCGCTGGGTTGAAAGCGCGATGGGGAAGCAGTCGCGGCTAACGGCGATGATTCCGAGTTTGATGTTAGGAATGTTTGTCATCATTTGTTGATTTCCTCCACTTAAATGTTTGGATTGTTTAAATATATTTATCCTGTTTTGGACAATTATTAACTAAACAGTAAGGTTCTCACCTTTAAGACCTAAGAACGAGCCCTCTGCCTGGCCGCCATCCTTGTGAGCGATGAGCCATTTGTTGTTTGCGGCAAGAAGTGAATCTTCGTCTACGCATGCGTTAGGGTTCTTTGCAGCATGAGATTCCTTAAGGTCGTGGTTGGTTCCATAGGGAAGGACGATGGTAACCTTGAAGCCGGCACCGTCTACTCCGCAAGGAGCGTAGTGAAGTGTGGTTCCATAGATCTCTACTCCACATCCTGCAGGAAGGAAGAATGCCTCCATCTTTGATGTGTCGTATGTGAAATCGTCCTCAATATCCTGCTGCATTCCGACAATAAGGATTGCGTCGGTGTGAGCGATATTGAGCTCTGAGCATCTGTGATACTCTACTGCGTTAAGCTTCTGGTTGTGGCCGTTGCAATAGCCGACCTGAATGGGAAGCTCACCGTAATATACTCTCTGAAGATCCTTTGAGGTGCTTACAGCTTCAAGAGTCGCATCTCCTGCCACGTATACAACATCATCGGGGCAAGGGGTGTTTGCCATAGCATCTACAAGGGGCTTAAGATCAACATTTTTGATAACCCTGCCGTACTTTCTGAATTCAGGGTCAGTAACCTTTAACACCTTCATTTTGGTACCTCTCTGTAAATATAAAAAATAGTATTCGGGCAAACGCGGGGCTTACCCAAATACTATTGTACTTCTTTTAAATGATAAAAATATGCATTAATTGCTATGTTCTTTAATCAAATATTGCTATCTTATCTCAAAGCATTTGGTGAATCCTTCTTTTTGGATCTTGTAGGGGATCTTATCTCCCTGAAGGAGCTTTAAGTCAAAGCCGTGAAGCCTTGTAACCTTACGGGCTATAGAGAGTCCGAGACCCGATCCACCCTTGCTCTGTCTTGACTCATCACCGGTGACAAAGGGCTCGAAAATATCCTCTGCGGACTTCTCATCTATTGCTGTCCCATTGTCGGCAACATATAGCTTCCAGTCATTTGTCTTGCCAAATAATAAAAGGCCTATCTTTGTTCCTTCAGGATTGTGTTTAATTGCATTTGAAATAAGGTTTGTTATAACTCTTGAGAGCTGGACTTTGTCCGCCTCTATTTCTATCTCCTCTTCCGGAATGTCTGCGTAAAGTTCCATGCCCGCATCGGCGATGTCCTGATACAGGAGTCCGCCGCATTGCCTTGTCAGCTCTGCAAGGTCGGTCTTTTCCTTATGAAGAGTAAACCCGTCGCTGTCCATTTTGACGTAGTCAAACAAAAGGTTTATAAGCTCATCCACCTTCTTTGATTTCATTGAGATAAGCTTTAGATATTCTTCCTGCTTTTCATCGCTTGCCTTGCCATCAAGGATTGCCTGTGAGTAGCCATAGATCGTTGTTATGGGAGTCCTTAAGTCATGGGCAATATCCGAGAGCATAAGATTTCTTTTCTTCTCATATAATGCTTTTTTCTCCCGCTCTTCCCTTTCAAGCTCAGAAAATTTCTTTACGACTCTGACAGAGAAAATTGTTCCTGCGATGATTATAGGCGCAATCAGTAAAAGTACTACGACTATAATTGCCGCCATCATGATGACTCTTGTAAGGATTCCAAGTTCCTCGTAATGCTCCACAAGAACATTACCGTCAAAGACAGTCATCTTCTCGATAAGCCTGTCATCCCACCCCGTAAGGCCGATGGGGAAATACCTGCTTATGAACTGAACAAATACCCTGACAAGTACATAGAGGAAAAAGACAAAAACAGTGCTGATGTCATAGTCCACTATGGTCTTTCCGCCAAAGATAAGGGGCGAAAGGGCGGGAAAAACAAGATTGTTCATCAAAAGAACGGTGATGATCTCCCATGCCGCCACCAATAGAATGATGAGCACAAAATGTTTAATTATATAAGATCTTATTGCTCGTATCTTATCCAAGTTTGTATCCCAGACCTCTCAGAGTTTTAATATATTCGTTAGGATCATCAGACAGTTTTGTACGAAGCTTGCTTATAGAGACCATGATGTTGTTGTCCGCTACAATGAAGTCTTCTCCCCAGGCATATTCATAGATCTGCTGCTTTGTGAACACCTTACCGGGATGGCTCATGAAAAGCTTCATGATCTTGTATTCAACGGTCGTAAGTTCAAGACTCTTTTCATTCTTGAAAACCGTACATCCGTCGGGATCAAGTTTAAGATCACCAAAGGTTACAAGTTCCGCTTTTTTATCCCCCGCTCCGAGGCGGTAAAATCTTCTCATCTGGGATCCCACTCTTGCGGCAATCTCCAGTGGATTGAAGGGCTTTGAGATATAATCGTCCGCCCCAAGATTAAGGCCAAGGATCTTTTCTGCATCCGCATCCTTTGCAGATAAAATAAGAACGGGAATATTGCTGGTCTCTCTAATTTTCTTAAGGACACTGTATCCGTCCATTTCGGGCATCATGATATCCAGGATGCACATATCAGGCTTTTTCTTGTTGAAACACTCCAAAGCCTCGAGACCGTTTCCGGCCTCGAGGACTTCGTAGTTCTCGTTTTCAAGATAAAGTCTTATTAAGCTTCTTATTTCTGCTTCATCGTCAGCAATTAAGATTCTGTAAGACATACATTACTACCCTTTTCTTCTTTAAGTGCTTCGTAAAGAGCTGCATTGGTACCGTTCATATAAGGATTTACGTAGAAGATACCAAGAATTCCAAATGTCATTGCGGAAAGGATATTCCATCCGAGGAATGAAAGGTCAAGTACGAATACTTTCCACTTGTTACCCATCATAAGACGGTTGCTTTCCTGAAGTGCCTCATCCTTTGAGATGCCTGGGTTATCTGCAAGGATATAAGGTACAAGGCGGTATGCGTAACTCTTTACGATACCGGGGATCACAAAGAGCAGGCTCCAGAGGAAAATGAAGAGATCTCTGAAGAACATTGCCTTTACGATCTTGCCATATCCGTCCTTAAATCCGTGGAACATGGTTGCCAAACTTGTATTGTCATCAAGTGACTTTTTGAAGAACTTCCTGCATCCGTATTCAATAGGATTGTAAACGAAGATATCAACGCAAATACCTACAATACCGATTATACACAATATGATAGAAATAACAATAAATACTATAGCTACACCGATGACAATGGCTGCTGCCTCAGCCTTATCATACTCATATGTCTTATCACCGACGGTTATTTCTGCTTTGTCTGTATCAATTGAAAATTCTTCTAATGCTTCTTTATCAAGAAAGACTCCGCCGTCTTCGTCCTCAGAAACATATTTATCAAGGAACTCCTGATCGATAACGATCTCATGTCCGTTAATGGTAATAACATCATCAACATCAAGATCATCAAGATCAAGATCTATCTCATCATCCCTAAATGCATTTGCCATATTGCTAATGCTCGATGAGATTCCCGATGAAGCACCTCCTCCGGCCGTTCCAACCACGATGGCCGCTACAAGCGATACCAAAACGAATTTCCAATAAGAACCATAAAATGCTTTCTTTCCTCTATGCTTTAATTCCTGTCTTGTCCACATAACTTTCTCCTCTCTTATGTAACCAAGGGTTATTTTCCTCGTTACATTTATGTGCATTTCCTTTGTATGAACCGAGTATAACTCACGAACCTTTCCGCCAAAATCGCCAAACCTTAACGTAACCTTAACTTAGTATCTTTTTATTATTAACCATTAGTTGTCATTAAGTGTTTTCACAAATATTGAGTTTATCAGGGTTTTAAGAATTTTCCGTTCTATTTTTTACTGAAAAATGTCATTAAGTATTGCAAGAGCTCTTCAGATGTTCATGCCCGGCAAGCCCCAGGTTTGGTACCTTGATCTTTTTGCAGGAAAGAACGATTATGAAGGCGTTAAACGCGCCGGCAAGGACGGTCATAAAGAGATCAACCGCACTAACCTTCGGTTAGAAGATATAAATGCAGCATTAAATAAAGATGTGGTTAAAAAGCAACTTGAACTTTTAAGATTCAGGAACACATCTCCCGCCTTTACCGATGACAGTAACATAACCATCGGTTTAAATGGATCCGTACTCAATATCAAGTGGGAAAATGAAAAAGGATTCGCAGAGCTTGCGGCGGACTTTAGTAATTACACCTACAAAATATCGTAGGTTGGGTACCTGGGGTTTGTCCACCGGGGACGGGGTTAAGGGGACATTTTTAGAAATACAAAATCTCCGCAGGATAATAACCTGCGGAGATTATTTTTTTAGTAGTAGATTATTTGTACGAAAAATGTCCCCTTAACCCCGTCCCCGGTGGACAAATCTATCTTCCCTGCCACCAGGTGCGGTTCTGGTGAAGGATGCCGTTCTGCTTTAACTGGATCAGCATGGTGTATCTTGCTTCGTCCTTCATCTCGGGACGGCACATGTACTCAACGTAGTTATCAACTACAAAGAATGCATTGTCAGTACGACCCTCCAGCTTAAAGTTGGTGAAGCCCATGGGAACATACTTCTCCCAGATAGCATCTGAACGAACATAGTTAATATTGTCGCGGATCTTGAAAGGATTATCATATCCGCCGTATGCGCACTTATACTCAGGAAGAGGAATTACGGTAACACCGGTCTTATCCTTAGGGAAGATTCCTCGCTTTGCATCGCCGGGAAGTCTTTCCTTAACGTACTCGGGAAGATCCTTAAATACAGCCTGGGGATTCTTGCCTGCTCTGATCTCGCGGTTTGCCAAAGTAACTCTCTGCTGAGCTGAGATAGTAACATAGTGCTCTGCCCTTCTTGTGCAGTTAGGTCCGCAGCTTGTGTTGCAAAGGATCTCGATCCTTTCCTTATCTTCGATCTTCTCAAGGAAATCAAAATCCTTGTTAAGGTTCTGGTCAAGAACTACGAGATAGTAATCCTTCTTAAGTTCCTCATTAAGAGCATCAATGTTCTTGATCTCCTTGCAGGTTGAACTGTTGATCTTGTAGCTGGGATAGGTCTTACGGATGTACTCCTCAAGAAGAGGATTGAAGATCATTACTTCATTCATTCCGTTATCACCTACCTGCATACACATGTTACAGTAAGGATCATTAAGATCGGAATCATAGATAATGGGATTGGTATAGGTATATCTTACGGGAACACCTCTTGAGTTAATGTGCTTAACCACATTCTTTACCATCTCCTCTGAGCACTGGCATCCGAATGCAAAACGTCCGCCATTCCAGAGGGAAGTAGGGAATTCTCCAAAGAATGAACCAATCTCGATATTCTCTCTGAAGTACTCCGGTCTCTTCTCCATGAGATCCATAAAAATCATATTGATGGGATAGTTGAAACTTAATCCCGGCAAATGAAATTTTACTTTTTTGTTTTCAGACATTGTTTCTTTCTTCCTTTAGTTTTTTGCAATAAGGTCATATACACCCTTGCATGCAGGATAGATCTGCTTGAATACATTGTATCTTTCTTCGTAGCGTGCTGCAATAGCGGGATCGGGTTCTACAGTCTTCTTAACCTTAACGATTGCCTTTGCTGCATCTTCTACTGAAGCATACTCGCCGCAAGCAACTGCTGCAAGCATAGCGCCGCCAAGTGAAGGACCTTCTTCTACTTCAAGGATATCAACCTTCATGTTCATGATGTTTGCCATCATCTTCTGCCAGAGAGGGCTCTTTGCACCACCGCCGCAGATCTTGGTTCTTTCGGGAGCGATTCCAAGGCTTCTTGCAACTTCCATTGAATCGCGAAGAGCGAACGCAACGCCTTCAAGTACAGCCTGAGTCATATCGGCACGGGTATTGTCCATAGTAAGACCGATAAAGGTTCCTCTTGCATTGGGATTGTTGTGAGGTGATCTCTCACCCATAAGGTAAGGAAGGAAGTAAACATGGTTATTTCCAAGCTTATCGTCAGTAATAGGCTCCTGCTCTTTTCCGTACTCCTTGGTTCCGATGATCTCGTCCATCCACCACTTGTTGCAGGAAGCTGCTGAAAGCATGCATCCCATAAGGTGGAACTTTCCGTCTGCATGATCAAATGAGTGAAGTGCGTTGTTTGAGTCTACGCCAAACTTGTTTGAAGAGATAAAAAGTGTTCCGCTGGTTCCGAGGGAAATGTTGCATGCACCGTCACCAACGGTTCCCGTTCCTACAGCTGCTGCAGCGTTGTCGCCTGCGCCTGCTGCCACAACAACACCGTCCTTAAGGCCGAGCTCCATAGCTAGCTCGTGGTTAAGCTCTCCCACTTTTTCATAGCTCTGGTAAATAGTGGGAAGCATATCTTCTGTGATTCCGCAGATATCGCACATTTCCTTTGACCACTTGTGGTTTTCAACATCGAGAAGAAGCATTCCTGAAGCATCCGAATAATCGGTACAGAAGGTATCTGTGAGCTTATATGCAAGATAATCCTTGGGAAGCATTATCTTCTTGATCTTTTTAAAGTTCTCGGGCTCGTTTTCCTTGACCCAGAGGATCTTGGGAGCAGTGAAGCCTGCGAATGCGATGTTAGCGGTGTACTTTGAAAGGGTAGCCTTTCCGATCTCGCCGTTAAGGTAGTCAACCTGCTTCTGAGTTCTTCCGTCATTCCAAAGAATAGCGGGACGGATAACGTTGTCGTTCTCATCAAGGATAACAAGTCCGTGCATCTGACCGCCGAAGCTGATACCTGCAACCTGACTCTTGTCCTGTCCATCTAGAAGTTCCTTAAGTCCTGCTACAGACTGCTCGTACCAATCTTCGGGCTTCTGCTCTGACCAGCCGGGATTGGGGAAGTAGAGGGGGTACTCCTTAGATACGATCTTCTTAATTTCACCTTTCTCATTCATGAGAAGAAGTTTTACTGCGCTTGTTCCTAAATCAATTCCTACGTATAACATATTTCTTTCTCCTTATTTATTCTCTATTTTAGTTCCGCTAACTGCGAAGTTAAATTCTGCGGGCTTGGTGCCGGTTAAGGCGTTACTTCTGCTGTCGGGCTGATGGGTTCCGACGTAAACTGTAATGTCGCCATCAACGGTTACTTCGTTCTTTCCAAGGTGAAGTCCAAGGGCATCGTTGGGAAGATCTACTTCCACATGCTGAAGCTCACCGGGAAGAAGCGTTACCTTCTTAAGTCCCTTAAGTTGCCACTTGGGAGCTCCCTCTTTGTGAACAGAAACATAAACCTGAAGGGTTTCTGCTGCAGAAAGCTTACCAAGGTTTGTAAAGTCTGCACTTACTTTTATGCCACCATCAGCCTGAGGAGTAGCAACTTCATTGGTAACCTCGATGGGGCTGTATGAAAGACCGTATCCGAAGGGATAAAGTGCTTCCTGCTCCATATATCTGTAGGTTCTGCCCTTCATAGCATAATCGGTGAAATCGGGAAGTTCATCAACTTCGTGATAAAAAGTGATGGGAAGCTTTCCTTCGGGGCTGTTCTCGCCAAAGAGGATCTTTGCTACCGCAAGTCCGCCCTGTGCTCCGGGATATCCCGCATAGAGATAAGCTGCAGCCTTCTCCTCTGCGCCCTGCATCTGCATTGCACTTCCTGCCATAAGGACAAGGATAACAGGCTTTCCGCTCTCTAAGCATGTATCAACTATAAGCTGCTGATTTCCGGGAAGCTTAAGGTCTCTCTTGTCGCCGGATCCGTACTGGTTACCGGTATCGCCCTCTTCTCCTTCAAGAGTCGCATCAAGACCAACAACTACGATAACTACATCCGAGTAATTGCAGATGGTCTTTACTTCGCTGATACGGTCATTCTCGATACCGAGATTTTCAACTCTGTCTTTGTAAAGGTGACATCCTTCGGAATAAAGGACTCTTGTCTCTTCTTTTGCATTCTCTCTTATATATCTCTGAATTCCTTCAAGTACGGTGATGTACTCTGAAGCGGTTCCTTCGTAGTTACCAACAAGAGCTCTTCTTGAGTTTGCGTTAGGTCCGATAACGCCTAAAGTCTTTATCTTTGAAAGATCAAGAGGAAGTGCATTATTCCTGTTCTCAAGAAGTGTCATACTCTTAAGAGCAACCTGAAGGTTAAACTCTCTGTTAGCTTTAGTATCAACTGACATGTAATCGATCTTGTCGAAAGGATTGTCATTAACCTCTCCAAGAAGTCCCAGCTTCATACGTGTAGTGAAGAGATTTACGCACATCTCATCAAGTCTCTCTTCTGAAACCTTACCGTCCTTGATGGCAAGATTAAGAAGTTCGAAGCAGTTACCGCAGTTAACGTCACATCCGTTGTTTGCTGCAAGAGCAGCTGAATCTTCAAGATCCTTGGTAAGACCATGGCCTTCGTTAAGATCCTTAAGGGCCCAGCAGTCACTGGTTACATGTCCCTTAAAGTTCCACATATCACGAAGAATATCGATAAGGAGAGTCTTGCTTGCACAGCATGCCTCACCATTGGTTCTGTTGTAAGCGCCCATTACGGCTTCAACCTTTGCATCCTCAACAAGAACCTTGAATGCAGGAAGGTAGGTCTCCCAAAGGTCGATGTCGCTGACCTCGGCATTGAAGCTGTGTCTGATATCTTCGGGACCGGAATGAACTGCAAAGTGCTTTGCGCAAGCGGCAGCCTTCATGTACTTCTCGTCATGTCCCTGAATACCGTCAACAAATCTCTTTCCGAGTCTTGATGTAAGATAAGGATCCTCTCCGAAGGTCTCATGTCCTCTTCCCCATCTGGGATCGCGGAAAATGTTGATGTTGGGAGACCAGAAGGTCAGTCCCTTATAAATATCTGTATCGTTATATTTCTGCTGCTCATTGTACTTTGCTCTTCCCTCTGTTGAGATCACATCAGCGATCTTTTCGAGAAGGTCTTCGTCAAAGCTTCCTGCGCTGGTAATGGCCTGAGGAAATACTGTTGCAACACCTGCACGGGCAACGCCGTGAAGGGCCTCATTCCACCAGTTGTACGCCTTGATGCCGAGACGGTCAACTGCTTTTGCCCAGTTGGTAGTCTGGCTGACTTTCTCATCCAGGGTCATCTGAGCTACAAGCGCTTTTGCCTTTTCGCGAAACTGCTCATTAAGCTGTTCGTTCCTTGTCATGTCCATAAATGAGTCTCTCCTTTTTAATCATTTATCCAATCGGCCTGTTTTCCGATATAACCTTCTGCCCATCCGGTGCTGCTCTGTCTTACGAGAATTCTCTCAAGAACAACTCCGGGATCCATGGCATAGATCTTTAATGTATTCTCTCCCTCTTTTGCAGGAAGAACAATGCTTGAGAAATGGTTCTGGGTAAGAACTCCTTCTGCCCACTGAGAACAGCTTCTCTCACCGCCGTCATATCCGGGGCAAACAGTATCTGTGATTGCTACGGCTCCGCCGTTTAAAGTTACTCCGACGCTCATAGCATTTCCCTTAACAACCGGGTTATTGGGTGCGGTAACAAGAGTGATCTCCACATCATGATCCTCTGCGAGGTCAAACTTAAACTCTGCTGAAGGAGCATCCACACCGGGAATAAAGGTCTTGGTGGTGGGGAATGCCTTAAGGCCTCCGTCATACTTACCAAAGCCCTTAAGAAGTTTAAACTCTCCGCCTTCTCCCGACTCAAGCTTCTTTACATCCTTCATCTCAAGCATAAGACCAAGCTCGTTCATAACGCAGGTTCCTACGCCGGGATAACTAAATACTTCCTTCCGGATCATGTCCTCGGGAATAAGAGGAACATTTTCAAGATCTTCACAGGTACTTGTAAGGATATCGATGTCAACATGTACTCTCTCAGCTCTTACAGTTACAACAGAGCTTACGATCTCAGAATCACTGCTTACATGAGTTTTAAGCTTTTCTCTGTCTACTTTTAAAGTGATCACTTCTTCTGAAGAAGCACTATCGCTGTCTACAAAACCAACGGTTCCTTTAGTCTTGTCGGCAGTAATGAAATCAGGAAGTCCCTGAAGTTCAAACTCAAAGGTCTTTTCAGCACCGTTCTTAACATAGATCCTGCTCTCGGTTACCCAAGAATTAAGGAACTCATCAAGAACAAGTCGCTGTCTTGTCCAGTCTCCGCCCTGAGATGCTCTTGCTTTATTACCTGCGCTTACGATCATTCTCGGTCTGTTTGCAGGCTCCACATTCATCATAATGGGATAAGCACACTCTTCATCGTTCCAATGAGTAAATCCAACGTGCTCGGAAAGAGCAAGTCCGCTCCACTTTCCGCCGTTCAATTCATGATAAGCCTTTGTGAGCTCTCTGTCTTTATCAATGCACTCCTTGACCTTTTTAGCAAGGTAATTTGCTCTAACAGCACCCTGCTTTGCAAAGAGATGATTCTTTCCCGCAAAAAGCTGCATCTTTAAAAGATTCATGGCAGCGCAGGTAGGGAAGGTAATGAGCTGGTAGTAAGCATTGTAGATATCGCTTCCCTTAAGAGCTTCGTCCATCTCCTCTGCAAGGCTTTCAAGTTTGTTAGCTCTATCAAGCATTGCATCTGATTCACCGTAATTGGTGGGATTATATGTATCACAGTTAAGGGCTTCGGGCTTTTTGATGTAGTTCGTTCTTGTATAGCCCTCAAGAAGCTTAACAGTGTTCTCTTTCTGTTCATCACTAAGACCAGCAAACTGAATGTTTACAAATTTCTTAGTATATTCTTCGCAGGCATCCGGATTTCCCTGGCCCCACTTCTCCATATCATATGCAAGATCCAGGAAGTAGGAAAGAGGGAACTCCTGAGGCTTTAAGTCACCAACGTTTACGATCCAGATCTCTCTTACACCGTAATCGTAAGCCTGACTCATCTGCTCGCAGGTGCGTGCAATGTGTGTGGAATTGATCCACTCATAACTTATGGGATCACCGTGATAGTCGAAGTGATAATACATACCCCATCCGCCTTTACGGTCTCTCTGACCTTCTTCGGGGAGGGTGCGAAGATTTCCGAAGTTATCTTCGCAAAGCATGCATGTGATCCCGTCCAGTCCGTCCCAGGTCTTTAAGCCCTCGGCGGTCTCGTCGCCGTGGAAATATTTCTCAACTTCCTTGTAGATGGCAAGCATACGCTTTGTAGAATCTAGATCCTCGGAAATAGTCTCTTTAATGAGCTGATTCTGAACGGTTATAACCTCTTTAAGGTAATCAATGTTATCTTTCAAGGTTGCTGTAGTGCCGAGGACTTCGCTGTCTCTCTCACCGCGCATTCCCATTGTTATTATGTTTTCAAACTTGCCGTTTCTCTTAAGGCCGTCTCTCCAATAATTGGTGAGGCCTTCCTTGTTCTTGTCAAAATTCCAAGCGGTTCCGTAAGGAGTATCATCTCCCTTTACCTTGTCCCACTCTTCGCTGTGGCGAAGGCAGGGCTCATGGTGAGAGTTACTCATTACAACGCCGTAATCATCGGCAAGGATGGCATTCTCAAGGCCCGGACCGTCCAAGGAGAAATTGGAAGTCCACATAGCAGGCCAGAGGTAGTTACCCTTAAGTCTTAACAAAAGTTCAAATACATGATCGTACATTTCTGCGGTAAATCCACCGAAATGACTGAAGGTCCAGGTTCCGAAAGCGGGCCACTCATCATTGATGAAAAAGCCTCTGTATCTAACCGACGGTTCTTTTGAAACTATGCTTTCTTTCTCTGTGATCTCAACAGAAGCTTTCTTTACGGGAGTAACATCCGCATACCAGTACCAGGGGCTTACACCCATGAGTTCTGATAAATGGAAAATTCCGTAGATGGTACCTCTCTTGTCGCTTCCTGCGATAAGAAGAGTCTCGGGCTCTCCTTCCTTTGCGGGGAGAACTGCGAAGGAATATACTTCCCATTTACCCTTTACTTCCGAAAGATCTATGCGGCCTTCCTTCTCAAGTCTGTCAAGAAGTGTGCTGTAACCAACGGTTGCAGCCACAACTCTTTTTTCACTTCCGGATAAAACCTCATCGGTATCAAGTTCGTTAACCAACGGTTTCTCGCCGAAGACAAGTTCAAAGTCTCCTGCAAGCTTACCCATTACACGTTTAACTCCGGAAAGAGCCTCTTTTTCAACGATCAGCTTTGTACTTTTGTCAATAATCATAATTTTCTCCGTTATCGTCTTCTTGCTGCCTGCTGCTTTGCTGCGATATCAGCAAGTCGTTTATTTACCTGATTTCTGATGAAATCCTGCTGTTCTTCTTTAACCAGATAGTAAATGTATGAATCAAGAACGAACCCAAAAGGAAGTCCGCGTCCCACGAGTTTGAAGTTCTGATATCCGCGAGCGATATAATCCTTTATCTCTTCGTTTGAGATAAAGGCAGGTCTCTGCATGGACTCAGTAAATACCTTTGCCTGCTGCTTGTTGTGGCAGGGATAAGGCTTTGATGCATCAAACTCAAGCTGACATCTTGATTCATCTTCGTAGTGCTCAAGTCTTCTGGGACAATTTGGGAAGCAGATCTCATCCACAAGGATCTCGACTCTGTCCGCAACGGGCTCAAGGCTCTTAAGCACCTCTTCATCGTGGTTCATGTCATAGTCAAGGACCACCATGAAATAATCTTTATCAAGCTCCGCCTTAAGAGTCTCAATATCTTTGATCCTCTTGGTGGTGGAGGAGATAAACTTAAAGTTTGGATAGTTTTCCCTCAAATACTTTTCCAATACTTCCCGGTTACAAAGGACCTGGTTCATACCGTTATCTGCGAGCCTCATGATGAGGTTGCAGAAGGTATCGTTTACATGCTTCTCTTCAAGAAGAGAGTTGGTCCATGTAAAGCGAACAGGAACCTTTCTTGAATTATAATTCTTCAATACCCCCTGGATATCACTCTTGGTGCAGAATCCCAGAGCGGTCCTTCCACCGTTCCAGATGGCACCGGGAAAAGTGCCGTAGACACTTCCCACACGATATCCTTCGTTAAAACAATTGCGATACTCATTCATCAGGTCGATAATGACCGTGTTTAAGTTTCTAAAAACGCAGAACCCCGGCAAATGCCAGTAAATATTGTTAGCCATGATAATACCCTCTCATCTTTAATTATTCAGGTCGTGCAATAACTATCTGTCCGTCTTTTACAAATACTTTAACTTTATTGTCATCAAGTCCAAGCTCACTGATCATTTCCTGAGGAAGCTGAAGTCTTCCCACCCTGTCAAGTACCGCGTACTCATCCTGGGTATCTTCCGCTCTCCAGTCGATGCCGCTTTCTTTAAGTCTGTCGGCATAAGCTTCCTTAAGAACTCTCTCTGAACTGATCTTACCGTCTCTTATGGCAACAACACGCTTAACCTTTTTTGAAAGGGCCGTGTCGTGAGTAACGATAAGAATGGTCTGTCCCCTTCTGTTCAGTTCAGTGAACACATCGAATATGTAATTTGCTGTTGCGGTATCAACAGAACCCGTAGGCTCGTCCGCAAGAAGAAGCTTCGGCGAATTTGCAAGAGCAATGGCAATAGCCACTCTCTGCTGCTCACCACCTGACAGCATGTTCATACGGCTGTATTTCTTATGAGCCATACCTACCAGTTCCAAAAGCTCCATTGCCTTGTCATGCTTCTTCTGTGTTGATGACAAGTGCATGGGGAGCATGACATTCTCAAGTGCGGAAAGGAAGGGTAGCATGTTACGTCCGTTGTTCTGCCAAACGAAACCAACGGTGTCCCTCTTGTAAAGGACAAGTTCCTTTTCCGTCATGGTAAACAGGTTGCTTCCTGCTACAAACAGCGATCCCGCGCTGGGTCTGTCAAGTCCGCCTATCATATTAAGGAAAGTGGATTTACCGCTACCGGAGTTACCGATGATGGCGGTTAGCTCCCCCTCTTCGACCGTAAGATCAAGTCCCTGGAGAGCAAGTACTTCCGTTTCCTTTGTTTTATAAATCTTTACAAGGTTGTCAGCCTTAATCATCGTTTCTGCCATCTATCCGTTCCCCGTTCTCAAGTTCAATAAGAAAATCAGCTGCACCCATGAGTCCCACGTCATGTGTAGTCATCAAAATTGAAATACCCTCCTTTTTGCTCATATCGGCAAAAAGCTCTGCGACTCTTGCAGCCATTGCACTGTCCAGCTCTGCGGTAGGCTCATCCGCAAGGATAAGCTTAGGTCTGTGCGCCAAAGCACGTGCGATCGCAACTCTCTGTTGCTCACCACCGGACATTTCAGAAGGCATATGGGTCATACGGTTTCCGAGGCCCACCAGTTTAAGACATTCTTCAACTCTTGCATCCCTTTCTTTTCCGGGCTTGATACCCGCCATTCTCATGGAGAACTCTACGTTCTGAAAAGCGTTCAGTGAAGGGATAAGGGATACGGACTGAAATACGAATCCCATTTTGGTCCTTCTCATCTCCTCTTTCTCATAATCGGAAAGGGAAGCTGTATCAACACCATCGATCTTGATTGTACCCTCGGTAGGTTTATCAAGGGTACAGATCATATTTAAGAGAGTAGTTTTACCGGAACCGGAACGTCCTTTAAGTATAACGAATTTTCCTTCGGGGATGACCGCATTGATATTGCGGTTCGCCCAGAATTCGCCACCCGGCACGGGAAAACATCTCGATACGTTTTCCACTTCTATAACATTGCTCATTTATTATTCCTCTCCAAGCTTCAGAGCCTTTGCGACATTCATTCTAAACAGCATTACGGTAAGAGTTGCAAGACAGATGATCATCATGCCTGCAATGACCGCAATAAGTCTGATGGTATCTACGTTGTTGGTAATAAGGCGCAGCGGTAATACCTGTGTTGTGGAAGCATAAGCTTTCTGAAGCATAGGTACAAAGAGCGCTGAGGTAAGAAGACCGATTCCGAATCCTGCTCCGATTGAGAACAATCCGCAGAATATCTGCTCGTTGATGAGCATGTGGAAAAGCTCTCCCTTATGGAATCCGGATGCACGAAGTACACCGAATACCAGCTCTCTTTCCTTAAGAGCCATAAGCCAGTAGATAAGATATCCGACTCCGCAAAGAAGAAGGGTTACTACGAATCCAAGTGTAAGGATACCATTGGTTCCCTGTAAGAGCGGATCGCTTCTTGTGTCATCAAGGTCGGTCTCTCTGTTGACATACTTGGTAAGGCGAACATTGTTGTCGCTTATCCAGTTGTAGATTTCTTTCTCGTCAACTCCTTCATTAAGACCTGCCCAAACCTCGTAAGGCATCTGACCGCACTTCTCACTGAGATAATCGTAGTGAGCTACGATAAGATAATTGTCGTCAACGGAAACGGTTCCGTCGGGCTGAAGTGTTGCGCTGGTCAAAGCGTATGTAGGGAAGTAATCAAAGAAATCAATGATAACTCCTTCTACGCTTGTCTTGCCATTAACCTTGTAAGTAATGGTATCGCCAACCTTAAAGCCAAGCTTATCGCGGAAATCTGAAGAAACAAGGATTCCGTTTTCAGCGGGAGCAAGTTTGTTAAGTAAGGTGTAGTAGTGATTTCCCTTGTTAAGGTCCTTATCAACCCAGGTAAGAGTACCAAACTCCTTGGTGTTGATTCCCATAACATCTGCGGGAACCTTCCATGACTGGGTTCCTACTACTTCCGCGTCCTCAAGATTAAATACCTTGGTATATGAGCTGAACATGGTGGACTTGACATACTTCTCAAAGTCAGGCTCCATGTAACCTCCGGTGGGAACACCGTTTTCATCGGTGATGGCAGTCCATACTTCCTTGATGACGATATCACATCCATCGATATAGTCTGTGTTGTTGACCGCATTCTCAACGATAGTTCTTGCAACTGTTGAGTGGTACATACCAAGGGATACGGTCATGATAAGGAAAAGCATGATAAGCTGCTGCTTACGTCCGTTCTTAACATTTTCCATAAAGGAAACGAAGCTTGCAGGCTTCCAGAACTTCTTTCCGATGGTGTAGATCAGCTTAAGGATAAGAGGCTGAAGTCTTAAGAAAAGAAGTCCCAATCCAATGATCATCAAAGATGATGAAATGTAAAGGAGGGGATCTAAAGCCTTTCCGTTAAGCACGCTCTCCGCCATGTCGGAGGAGTTTCTGTGGAAGTTGTAATATCCATATCCTGCAACGACAATGCAGATCACATCTACAAATAGCTTTTCCCAAAGTGCTTTCTTTCTTAAAGCCTTTGACTGCTTTAAGTTTACGATGGATACCTTACTGTGTCTGATAGCAGGAACGGTAAGGCAGATAAGTCCAAGCAACATTGCTGCCCCGGTGTAAATAAGGGCATTGAGTGAAAAGTGAACATCCAATCTCTCTGAGAAGTCAAAGACAAGGAAGTTCCTTGTTGCACCTACCACTTTACTGAGGAGCATTCCAAGAGGAATACCGAGAAGTGCGCCTACAAGTGTAAGTGTGATTCCCTGATAGAGGTAAAGTCTGAAGATCTGGGCTCTTGAGCTACCACGGCTCTTGATAACGGAGATTTCATTTCTCTCCATCTCATACATCTGTCCGGAGATCATGAGCAGGAATGCTGCAAGCATGATAAGGACAGGGATCTGAAGAAGCACCATGGTGGCTGAGATCCTTGCATTCTTATTTGCATATGACTCAAGTACTTCAGCAAAAGGTGCATTGTTTATTACGCTTCTGTAAGAGCTCTTGTGTAAGTAGTAATCTGCTCTCTCGTAAATATGAGCAACATCGTTTGCTCTGATGTTTGTATAATCAAACATCGCATAGTAATAGCAGTTCATCTGGAACTTAATGGCTTTCTCTCCGGTGAACATGCTCATATAAAGGTCGGGATTCATAAGGCAGACATCATTGAATTCGTCTGCTTTCTCCTGCCAATATGAATCGTTCTTGGTCTTCTTATCAAAGACACCCTTGATCACCATTCTGATGGGATTACCGTCGTAATCCTTGAAGTTATCGAACTCGATGGTCTCACCAACGAGATAGCCCTGCTTAACAAAGCAGCTCTGGCTGATTACAACTTCAATGGCACCATCCTCGGTAATTCCCGCATCTGAATACATCTCACCATTGACCATGGTCACATGATCTTCGAGATTTGTCTTCATTCCGAGACGTGCCTTAAGGTCGTTTGCATCGTTTCTGTTAAGTTCTGAATGAACTCCGCCGGAGAAGAGAACGTAATACTTTGTTGTTTCCTTCTCTTCTACCCCAAGGTCCTTAAAGAACTCGGGGATAAACTTCTCAACCAGCTTAATTCTTGATCCGTCTCTTTCATTCTTCGAGACGATATTCATTGATATCTGAGTCGGCCATTCACCGGTGGACTCATAGTAATGATTAAACTCATCCTTTAACATACGGTCGTATACCGCTCCCTGATAAAGAGGAAAGCTGACCGCAGTAGCAACAAGAAGGATACATCCAAGCAGAAGACTTAAGTTCATCCACTTCTTGTGCCACATTTTCTGTAACATTATTCCCAGCATACCGTCTGTCCTTCTTCCAATCCTTCCAATACCCAATAATATGATGAATCCGAGCCGCCGGCTACAAAGCTTACCATTCGGAGGCTTCCGTTTTCATCTTTGACAGTGACATAGGATGTTCCGCTTATCTCGGTGACTGCCGCTCTGGGCACGAGAACAACATCATCCATGTCTCTGATGGTTGCAGTGATGCCGAATCGCTGAACGTTCCACATACCGTAACTGTTCTGGTTGGTGAGAGCCATCTCAGCAACAACTTCGGGATCAAGCTTGATAAGTGCATATCCCATCTTTAACTCTTCGCTGAGGACCATAGGGTTCGCGGTTACCACTGTACCGGTTGTGGCCTTCTGTGCACCGGTAGTGTCCTTGTAGGAAACATTTGCTGTGTTTCCATAGGAAAGCTTTCCATCCTTGTCCTGAACGACGATAAAGCAGGAGCTCTCATCTGAGATCTTGACAACAGTAGCTCCGGCGTTAATGATATCTCCCGCATTGTACCAGGTAATATCGGTAACGATTCCGCTTACAGGCGCTTTGATCTCTTTAAGATTTGCATCACTCTTCATATCGGAAAGAGTCTTATTAAGTTCGTTACGCTGCTCTTTTAATCTGTCAATATTCTTCTGAAGATCCTTCAGGGTGTACTCATCAGCCCCTGAGTCCTTGCTCTTTTTGTAATCCGCTTCTGCTGAAGCAATCCTCTCATCGAGCCTCTGAAGCTGACGTGCGGTTCTCTCGATCTCAATGGAATCGGAAACCACATGTACCTTTGCAATTGTCTGACCTTTTTCAACAGTCTCATATCTTCCGACACAAAGCTCATCAAAATAGGTAACACCGTACTGAACGGGATTCTCAACATTCTTCTGAGAAGGATAGAAAAGATAGCCGTTCTCGGAGAACGAATTGCTTACGGTTCCTTTTTTAAGAACGTGCTCGGTTGCACCGCCCTTCATCTTGTAATCACATTTAACGGTCTCGCCTTCCTCAAGTCCGGAAAGAACTTCGATGAATGCTCCGTCTGAGTGACCGGTACGAATGTATCTCTCTGTGTAGGAATCGTTTTCAAATACATAAACGAATTCGCCGCTGGCGTCTTTTCCTACCGCAGACTTGGGAACGCTCAAAACATCCTTGGTAACATCGTTTACGAGTACGATAACGAGGTAATCACCGATGGATATCTCATTGTTGGGATCCTCGATGGAGAAGGTGCTGTAAACCACACCGTTCTTCTTGTTTAAGAGTTCATATTCCTGGTTGTTCATGGGATGGAACTCTACTTCGTATCTCTTTCCGTCTGCAAGGGCATATACATCTTTAGCCTTGTTGTATACGCCCTGACTGATATAACTTGTCCTGATCTCTTTAGCTGAAAGATCACCGACTGCCATTCCAAGTGCGTTCTTTGAGATATAAGGGCCATTCTCAAAGTAGTTGAGAGCGATCACCACGCCATCCGCTTCTGATGTAAGCTGCTTTGAACGCTTCTGGTTATAAAGTCTCTGAAGTACTTTATTCTCGTGGTCTCTATCAAGTTTGTACAGTTCCTCGGTTTCCTTGAGCTGTAACTCATTGTTGCACATTTCTATATATGCGTAACGGGTCTGTCCGTCATAATAACTGTACTTGTTTTTTTCAAGCCACTGCTCATAACCGGGATCCGACTCATCAGGTTTCTGAGAGTTAAGATTATCCATGATCTTCAGATAGTTTTCATATTCGCTTTTTGCTTTGGAATACTGATTCTGAAGTCCGTCATGGTTATCGTTATAATTCTCATCCATATCGGCTATCTTCTCGGTCTGAGACTTGATCTTCTCGTCGAGTTGTTCGGTATCACCGCTGATAAGAACATCACCCTTCTTTACTGTCTCTCCGGGCATTTTATCGTAGCTTTTAAAATAACTGTCCGCTTGGAAACTGCATTCTGTCACGCTTGGTGAACAAATAGCAAAAAGAGCTTTCTCATCGTAGAAACTGTGCTTCTGTACAGGAACACAACTGACTGAAACACTGACGGGATCGATAAGTGCGATATCGTCGTTTCTTCCGTCATCATATTTATTTCCGCAGCCGCCTAAAACCATGCTCGGAATGGCAAAAAGCAGGACTGCACTACTTAATATTTTTTTGTTTAAATCATGTTTTTTCATTAGTGCGTAATTACTTTGTCCCCTTCTTCTAGTCCGCTGACGATCTCAACTTTACCGTCATACTCGATGCCGGTTTCGATCCAGCATACATCTCTTAAGCCGTTATCGTTAAGCACATACACATAAGCATCTTCTCCGGCATAACGTACTGCATTCTTAGGAATGATAAGTACGTTTTCCTTGCTGTCGATAACGATGTACATCTCTCCTCTGGAATCGGAACCCAGATCTGCAGCATTCTCTCCGGAAAGGATTGAGAATTTCTGAGTATCTCCCCACTGATCCATTTCCAAAGGAACCAGCTCATAGTCACCTTTTCCGTCGCCGAACTGTACGGTCATCTTTATGGGCTCACCTTCCTCGAAATAAGAAAGGTAATCTCCTGCGCTTGCTTCAAAATATCCGTCCTCGTTGTCAAGGACTCTCATGATGCAAGTCTCAACGTTAGTGGTTGAACCTTCAAGATTGTCTGCTACATAGCTGATGGTTCCGTCAAAGGCGGCATATACTCTGCTCTCCGACAAGTCTCTTTTTAACTTGGCCAACTTCTTGCGGTCAAACTCTAAGGAGTCATCATAACCTTGTTTGTTATTATTTAGCTGTTTTTTTAAGGAATCGAGGCGTTTGTCTCTCGAATCATCATTACCGTTAAGGTAACCATAGTAATAATCGAGATAAACGCTCTGAGTATCGAGATCATACTGATCTGAAAGATAACCTTCCAAAAGTTCGTTTCTTGAGATACTGTACTGCAGATCCTCAATATCGGTTTCAAGAGAACCTACATTGATAGCTGCCAGCACATCTCCCTTTTTAACAGTATCTCCCACGTTAACGTAGACCTTCTCGATCTTCTTGCCGCTTACAGGGAAATACACTTCCTGTTCGGAATTCTTACGGAAATCGCATCTGATCTTGACTACATCTTCTATGTTGTCCCTAATACAGGTCACAAATCCGTAATCCAGCTCTTCATCCCCGGCTTCAACAGTGATCAGTGGTTCTTCCTCTTCTTTGGCGCATCCGCCGAAGAACAAACCTGTACCCAATAATGAAAGCGCCACTGCTGTGCTACCGAAGCGTATTGCCGGTGTTTTAGTGCATACCTTTTTGACTGACATAATACAACTTCTCTTTCTAAAAATTCGGGGTTGACCATCCCATGGATAGCCCCTTATATATTTTATTCTATACAGGTTTTAAAACTACTCTATAAATGTGCTTTTTATCGCGCATTTCTCATATATTGCGAAGTTGAAATTAAGCCAAAAAAAGCACGCAAACAGAGCTTTCTTTTTTTGCGTGCAAAAAAAGAAAGATGGTGCCGGAAAACACCATCTTTCTCTAAATATGAACAGTTAAACTATATATTAGTTAGCTGCATCAATTGTGGTCTGGAAGTACTCTCTCTTAGAGTCGATAAGCTCGGAGATAGTAGCCTCACCGTTAACAGACCAGATGAATCCGTTGTTAACGTCAAGCTCAGGAACCATGGATGCGAAGTTAACGAATCCGTGTCCTACAGAAGCCATGAGAGGAATTGTCTCGTCGCATGCTCTCTCGTCGTAGATACCTGAACGGCAGTTAGAGATGAATCCGTTGTATCCTTCGTATCCTGCAGGAGCATCGTTCCATACGTCGAATGCGAATGCGATCTTCCAAGCGGTCTCTGCATCGTAGTTGCCGGGGATAACAACAGGGTTGTTACCACGAGCGGTAACGAGTTCTCCATCGGGTCCCTTAGGGCACATTACAAAGCCGATTTCGAAGTCGGTGATGTCACCGATCTGGCCGTTAGGATATCCGGCATAAGCGCCGTCGAACATGAATACGCAGTCACCGTTCTTGAATGCGGTGTAGAAGTAGTCCCAAGGAGCGTTCTCAAGAGCGCCGGTCTCAGCGTTCTCTACCTGAGGATCCTTCATTCTGTAATCTCTGATGAAGTCATTAGCCTTCTCAAGAGCATATACAGTCTTAGGATCTTCTACTTCGTAGGTGTATCCTTCAGCAGTTGAACCAACAAGCTTTCCGCCGTTAGCGAAGATCATGTCGGTAACGAATGAACCGGTGTTTCCTGACCATGCCCAGATATCGTTAACTGAGTCGTTGTCAAGGTCCTTAGCTACGTCCTTGCAGATTGCTTCGAAAGCATCCCAAGTCCAAGTGCCGTTCTTCTGCATATCATAGATCTCATCAGCAGTGTGTCCGCCATCCTCAAGGAGCTTCTTGTTGAAGAAGAATCCGTCACGAGGCTCTGAAACACCTGCAGACATTCCGTAAACCTTGCCCTTGTAGGTGCAAAGAGTGGTGATGTCGTTCTGAGCATACTTCTCAGATGAGAGATCAAGGCAATCAAGAGTTGAAAGATCGTAAGCCTGTCCCTTAGCAAATACTGCTGAAAGTGAAGGATCGGGTCTTACGGTGAAAAGTGCATACTCATCGGTTGCAGGAGCCTGAGCATACTCAACAAGCTTCTCGATACAGTCGCCCCAACCATAGTCGCCGCTCTGTACCATCTCGAAGTTGTAGGTCTCCATAGCCCACTCACGATAGTCAGCCTGAGCCTGCTCGTACTCGTTGTTAGGAGTAGCTTCAGGATCTGACCACCAGTCCTTAAGAACGATCTTCATTCCGCCGAGGTCAACGGTGTTTCCGTCAGCATCGGTTCTGATGGTGTAAGGAGAAACTTCCTCCTCAGTAGGAGCTACTTCTTCTCCGGTCTTCTCTTCGGTAACTTCACCGGTAGTATCGGGAGTTACTTCAGGCTCTACTGCTCCACCGTTATTGGTGTTTGAGCAAGCAGCAAGACCCATTGACATTGCAGCTGTAAGAGCTACAGCCATAACCTTTGAGGTCATTTTCTTTCTCATAGTATATTTACCCTCCATATAGAATAAAATATATACGCCATCCGGACTTTTCCGGGAGCCCGGACGACATGATACCAATACCTACGCTTAGTATGTTACCATACCAAGTTTAAAAAAGCAATAAATTTGTTCAAAGTTTGTTCAAAATTTGTTCAAAATTTACTCTGCTTTTTTGTACCCTTTTACTAAATTCGTTACATCTTAATACCTGATGAACTGATACTTTCAACAAACTGTCTCTGTGCAAAGAGATAAAGCACAACAACGGGAATGATGACCATAAGTGTTCCGGTTGCAAGAATACAGTTGGAATATGCAACCGATACTGATGATCTTACACCGGTGAACTTAGCGATGTAAGAAGGAAGCTCGTCTACAGCACCTGCGATGCTGATACTAACAAGTCTCTTACCACCGATGAACATCTTGGAATAGAATCCGTCTGTCCACTGCCATACAAATGCGAAAAGGAAGCATGAAGTGATGATGGGCATTCCTTCGGGAAGCATGATGGTGAAGAATGTTCTGAACATTCCGCAGCCGTCTACGTAAGCAGCCTCTTCCATATCGTTGGGGATATTTCTGAAGAACTGTCTGATCATGTAAATGTAGAGACCGTTCTTAAGTCCCATACAGGTTGCACTCATAAGGTAGTAAGGAACTACCGAAGCCTTGAGGTTCAATGAATGTCCGGCGATCAACTGGAACAAGCCGAAGATATCAAAGAATCTAAAGTGAAGGTGCAGCGAAGTTGAAATAAGCTGGGGAGGAATGATTACAATAAGCATTACTGCAGCAAACCACAACTTCTTAAGAGGAAACTTAAATCTTGCAAATCCATATCCTACGATGGTACATACAGCTACCTGAAGGATTGAAACGGTAAGAGAGATGATCATTGAGTTCTTGAAAGCTTCCCAATAATGCATGATCTCGTTGCAGACTTCATAGTTACTAAGTGTAAAGTGAACGGGAACGGATACTACGATGGGATCCAAAAGATCCTGTTCCTCCATGAAGCTTACCGATATCTTGTTGAGCAGAGGCTGAAGGATCAGGAAACACAAACCGAACAAAAGGACGAATCGGCAAACATGCACCAGGATCTCCATGATCTTTTTCTTAAGAAGATATCCCTCTGACTTCTGGTTTCTGACCCAGAAATTCTCCTTATGAATCTTAACTCTAGTCATAATAGTAAACTCCCTTTGATAATAGTAACGAAGTAATTCCAATAAACGCTATAACAATGATGAAGTAGATCCAGCTCATTGCTGAGGAAACTCCGTAGTTCTGAAGTGAAAGCATGAAGGTCTGGATCTTGTCGATAACCTGGTTATCAGATCTCATGCAGAAGTCAACTACAGTGTAAATCCAGTTTACAAGGAAAAGGGAGCTGATTGAAGGGAAGGTAATCTTCCAAAGGCTTTCCCATGCGGTACATCCTTCGATCTCAGCTGCTTCATACATACTTCTGGGAATAGTCTGAAGTCCTGAGAGGAAAATGATGATCTGGATACCTGATGCCAAAGCGACATCGTATATGTTATTAATTAGTTCAAAGACTTTTTCAAAAGCTCTTACACCGACTCCGGTAGTTCTTAAGATCGTCTGGAGTCCATCAGTTATGCTTACGCCTGCAGTAGCCTCTTCAACAGACTGTGCGATCTGGTCCATGAGCTGGTTGTCAGACTCAAGTCCGAGCATAACACCTGATGAGAGGATTACGGGGAGGAAGAATACAGCTCTTACAAGTGCTCTTCCACCGAACTTCTGGTTAAGTATAAGTGAAATGAAGAAGCTGAATACGATGATGGCCAGTGAATAAATGACCATTCGTGTAAGCTCTTCTGTTAACAGCCTGACAAAATCGGGGTCTGTTCTGAATGCGTAATAAAAATTATCGAAGAGACCTTTATTTTCAACTGTAGGAAGGAAGTGAAGCTCAAATTTTGCAGCACCTACTTCTACATCACAGAAGCTCATATAGAGCGACTGGAAAAAGGGTTTGATCATGAAAACGAGGAAACCGAGTATGAAGGGCGATATGAATAAGTAGCCCGCTATCGCTTTTCTCTTTTCAAGTCCGACTACCTTATGCTTTGCTTTCTTTTTCATCGTTATTGCCTTTCTTGTAAAACAATTATCTTACTACGGTATAGTCTCTCTTGGGAACTACGGTTCCGTCGGGAGCGGTAAAGTCATCTGCATAGCTGTAGTTGACGTAAACCTTTGTACCGTCAGCATAACTTGTACAGTATACATAGGGTGAGAGGACTTCATGACCGGTCATCTCCTGATTAAAGGTATGACCAAGTTCCTCGTTGTATCTGTTGTACATTTCGAGCATTCTGTCTTTCCAAGAATCATACTCGCAAGCATAATACTCGGGATAGAGTGTCTTCTGTATTGCGAAAGAGCTCTCCTCGGTTACAGTGAAGTAAAGTCCTGCACCGTACTCTACACATCTTAAGAGTTCTTCCTGATCGTTACCGCAAATATTGATGGGATTACCGGTGTAATCAACATATCCGTGGATAGCGATCTGATAGAAAGGAACTTCTGCATCAATAAGGGTATATCCGCTTCCCTTAAGATCCATGTTTGTAACAAGATCTACATAAGGAACTGCATAATCGTTACCCATGTTGATCATAACCTTCTTGCTGTCAAGGCTCTTTAAGAGTTCCTGGTTGAGCTTCATAACCTGCTCTCTGCTGTGGTACTGATCCTCGGTAAAGTCAGATGAGAGATCCATTCCGATATCCTGGAAGGATACGTTTGCACCATACTTATCAGCAGCAGCTACGAGGTTGTTTGCCATCTTCTGTGCTAAAGAAGTATGAAGCAGGTAGTAGCTCTTAAAGCCGGTTCTTGTTGAATAAGTAACGTGGCTTAAGTGGAAAAGCTCTGCACGTTGCTTTGTAAGCTGTCTTGCCGCATCTGTGAAGGAATTGAATCCGTTGAAGATGTTGCTTCTGTGTGCGTACTGAGTGATTCCGTCCAAGTAGAGGTCAACACCAAGTTCGTCTGCTGTCTTGGTGAGTTTCTTAAGATCGCCTGAAGTTCCCAGTGCTGAGATAAGTCTTACACTGCTGAGCATCTTCTGGCTTACACCGCCGTTGCACCATCCGGTGAACTTAACGGAAAGGTTGTTAACACCCGAATCATGAAGATCGGTGATGATGTTTGCAGCTCCCTTGTAGCTGGTAAGCTTAAGAGGAAGTGATACGGGAACACCCACAACCTGCTGTACTTTATCGATAGCACCTACAACTTCAACAGCAAGAGGTACTTCAGTTTCATCATTAAGAGTAAGGTAATCACCGTACTCATCTTCAAGGTACTCACGATATGCAACTGCCATATCTACGTAGTCACCGCTGTTGATGAACGTGTATCTCTGGATAATGCTTTCATCGGGAAGTTCCTTAAGATAAGCATATACTGCAGCGTTTGCCATTGTAGATACGTTGTAGTCTTCTCTCTGGCAGATGCTGTAAACAGCGTTTACGTAGTTGTAGTTACTTACCATTCCGCTTACACCGGCCTGGACTGATGCATAAGGAGCACCGCCTTCCATTACACAGATGTAAGAGCTGCCGTCACATGACTGACCAAATACATTGAAGTAGTTTCTGGTGTTATGTACGACAAAGTTTCTCATAAGGCACATATCCCAGCCATATACGTTTGCGTAGTAAGTGTTCTGTGAATATTTGCCGTTGTTGTAGTTGATAATGGATCCACCACCTTCAGGAACGAAAAGGAATCCGTCGTCCTCGTTCTGATCTGCTGCTCCGAAGTAAGGGAGAGGAGTGATGGTGTATATGGGACAATCTGATCTGTACTCAAGTGAGCTGTAAGGGATTTCAACAACGAGGTCGTTTCCTTCAAGTCTTAAGTCCATCTCAAGGTTGAATACAGGTCTGTCACTTGAGGAAGCTGAGTTATCAAGTTCCTTGTTCTCAAGATACTGTTCGTAAGTATAGCCTGCAGCCTCGAAGATCTCTTCCATCTTCGCTTTACGGGCTTCCTTAGTCTCAGCTCTGAGCACGTAGATAACATCTGTCTCAAGTACGGGGTAGAGCTCAAGGAGTTCTTCCTTGTTATCCTTCTTACGAAGATTGTTGATATCGTACTTTGAATAGTAATCCTTAATGTAGTTCTTACCTTCCTGATCCATGTTAGCCTGGAGAGCTAAGAAATCAGTCTCGGTGATAACGGGAGGAATGATGAATTCCTTTTCGATGTTACCGATAGAGTAGAGAAGCTTGATCTCGTTCTCATCGGCTTCGATCTCATATACTCCCTTGGTAACGCTGTAATCATGGCAGTTATAAATGGTTTCAAGACCATTGGTTACTGCATATGAAAGGACTACGTTTGAAAGCATCTTACCTTTTTCATCGTTAAGAGCTTTTGTATCCTCTTCAGCATTATCTGCACATGAGGACCAAACTTTTCCTGTCTTCTTCTGAAGAACTGTGAAGTTTGTTGTTATTGTATTTAAGGTTAGCTTAAGCTCGTCGTTTTCAAGAACGATCTCCTGTTCCTCTCCGGCATATGCTCTGGGAACGATTTCATCATGTTCCTCTTCCACATTGACTATGTGGATGATAAGGTATATGCCTATTGCAACAACAAGACAAAGCACTACCGGGAATATCAGGGATTTAAGTGTATCAAGCACTTTCATTCTTCTTTCAACCTGAATCTCGGTTAATTGTCTTTTCTCTTTTTTCATGACAACTCCAATCCGCAACTGTTGTTTTCTTTATGTTTACATTCTAAACATCAGTTCCTTGCCTATAGATACGAAATATGAAATACCCTGGGTAACCATGCTGAAGAAGATCATCAGGATGAAGACCATTACCAGCATTGCGAACAAGGACGCTATTGTAAACAAAATGTTCTTTCCCAGTGAGAAATCGTGTATCTGACCCATGGCAAGGATTATCAGAAAAGCACAGTATATCAGGGATATAACATCAAGTACCTGATAGAACTGGCCCTCTTCTATGGTAACCATGTTACTTGCTATCATAAGAGGTATCTGAATCAAGGGATAAGGGACCATGCCGTAGCAGGTTGCCATGTAAACCTGTCCCAATCTTCCTTTTCCGTCGAAGAGCGTTGTAAGCGCCCAGTTACCGACTACCCACAAAGCAAGAGGGAATAAGATACTTGCTATGTAGAGGAAAATGTTAATGTCTTCCCAATATACATTCAGGAATAAAAAGCTTGTGTAGCGAAGCTTAAGTATTCTGACCAATACCGTGATAAAAAGTATTGTGTTCGCTGCAGCGTATGTTCCTCTCTTTTCATGGGTAAGATCCCAGAAGCCATCAAGAGGGTGAGTCATACAATAGAGTGAAAACTTAAGCGATTTCAAATATTTAATATAAGTTTCTTTCTTTGTTAAGGTTTTAAACATAACCTGCTCCGTTCTCTCTATACTTTAAAGATGTCTGCAATATCGATTTCGTATCTGATCTTTTTGATCTTTCCTAATGTTAAAGGAACAAGGAACAAAAGAACGATCACTGCAACGATCCATGCGATATTGTGTTTGATCCATCCTTTTCTGTACTGCTGATAAGCTTTTGAGTAGTTCTCATCGTCATACTTGAGTTCGAAATACTTCATCGCCTCTTTGTACTGTCCTTTTCTAAGAAGTGAACGACCGATTCCGATGTAAGCAAGTGTGTAGTTACCATTAAGGAGTTTTACCTGCTCCCATGATGCCTGGGCTTCATCGTAAAGACCGTGATCAAACTGATCCATTGCTTCGAAGATAAGCTCACCAAACTCTGTGGTGATGAAAAGAGTGATCGCACAGTCCATAGTATCGAGAACAATGAGGTCGTTACCCATATGCTCTACGGAAACGGGCTTTCTGAAGTATCCGTCCATGTTTCCGTTACCACCGAAGGCGAATACCATTCTACCCTGGTCATCATATCCGAAGAGACGTCCTCTGTTCTGGTCGAGGCAAACATATACGTCATTGTCAAGAACTGTTACATCTTTGAAATAGGAAGGTCCGCTGATACCACCTTTTCCTCCCCAGTAGAGATCACCGTAAATAGGATAATCACCGTTTCTTACGAGGATGTCAGTACCAAGCATGTTGATCTTTCTGACCGCATCAACTTTCTCGCTGTCAAGATCGTCTTCTGAAACCTTACCGGTGCAGGCATAAACAAAACCTTCTTTATCCATGTACACATTGTCGTACTCGGTAGGAACGAAGGAATCCATTCTTGCTCTCTGCGCCTGGCTGGCGAATTTCTTCCAAAGGTAATCTGTGAAGTTATATGAAACAGGAGTTGCACCGATGAATCCGGTAAATACTCCGTCTGCCTCGTATTTAATAAGACCTTTGTTGATACCGATTGCTGAGCAGTAAACACGTCCTGCTGTATCGATAACGATCTTATCCGGCTGGAAAATATAATCGCTGGCAAGAGTGGAATCTACGGGAGCATCAAACTGCATCACATAGTTGAGATCCATATCAACCTTGAGGATTCTCTGGTTGCCACGGTCTGCGATGAACATATATCCGTCATCGCTTACTGCGATATCGCTGGGGCTTGCAAGATTTGCAGGCTCTACTCCTTTGACGGAATCAAATTCCTTTACAAGTTCAAATCCGTCGGTGCCGGTTCTCTCTAAAACTAAAATCCTGTTGTTTCCTGTATCACAGAGATAAACAAGATTGTCCTTTACGAAGAGTGATTCCGCACCTCTTATGTTTTTCTCAAGTCCGAGATCCTTGAATGTAAATACCTTAGCTACCGAGTAAACATCGGGACATTCCTGAACATCTCCCCAATAGTCATAGGTATATGAATAATGGCTCTCCTGAGCATATGTGTTTGTTGGAAGGGTAAGGAAGATGGATGCTATACCTGCTATCATCAACCCCCACCTAACGATTTTGTTTTTCATACTTTCCCTCGTTTAAGCTTATTTATAGGCTATGATCATCAATCCTTAAGTCCTGAACTTGCCATTGTCTCAAGGATCTGGCTCTCAGAGAAAACGAAAGTCAAGATAGGAACTATCATAACTACTACAAGTACCGCTGCGCCCTGACCGGTTCTTGCGATACCGCCGGCCTGGATCTGCTGAAGTGCGAATACCAGTGTCTTTCTCTCCTCTGAATAGATGTATGTTGATGCCCTGTTGTTCCAAAGACCCTGCACTGAGAAGATGATAAGTGTCATCCATGCAGGCTTAACGTTGGGCATTACGATCTGGAAGAATACCTTCCACTCATTTGCGCCGTCGATCTTAGCTGCTTCAATAAGTGAAGTAGGAAGACCTTCCATGAACTGCTTCATAAGGAAGAATCCGATAGGTGAAGCAAATGCGGGAATGATGATGGCCCAATAGGTGTCGATCCAACCAAGCTTATTAATAAGGATGTAGTTGGGAATACCTGTTACATAGTATGAGAACATCATTGCAACGGTAACCAGTTTAAAGAACGTCTTTGCTCCGGGGAATTCATACTTTGCAAGTACGAAAGCACCCATTGAAGCGATGATAAGATGTCCTGCAGTACCTACTACTGTAATAAATACAGTATTGAAAAGGTATCTGGAGAATGTAACCCAGGATTTACCCATGGTTACGAAGAGGTCTGCAAAGTTGTCCATTGTAGGGTTCTTTGCAAATACTCTGGGCGGGAACATAAAAAGCTCATCAAGAGGCTTTAATGCTGCGTTCACCGCATATACGATAGGGAATACCATTATCATAGCTACCAGGAGCAGGAATATGTAGAGAGCGACGTCTCCGGCAATTGACCTGTTGGGCTTTCTCTTTTTCACAAGAGGCTTACGATAAGGTTTTTCTTCAATTTCAATCTTTCTCTTTTTACTCATTGTCAGGTTCCTACTCTTCTCAGTAAACTCTGAATTGCTTTATTGGTAAGTATCATCATTAAGAAAAGGATGGTTGCGATAGCGCAAGCATAACCCATTTCAAATCTGGTGAAACCGTAGTCGAAAAGGTGTGTTACGATGGTTCTTGCTGCGTAGTCCGTTGAAGGATATCCGCAGAGCTGCATGGTAACGTCGCAGACACCGAATGCCTGTGTGATGGACATAACCGCACCGAACATGAGCATGGGCTTCATGCTGGGGAGGGTGATGAACCAAAGTTCCTGCCAACGGTTCCTAACACCATCCATGTAACCTGCCTCATACTGTGCTCGGTCTACACCCTGAAGTCCGGCTACGAAGGAAAGGAATCCTTGTCCAAGACTCATCCAGAGGATGACCACCATACAGATGGGAAGCATATATTTCGGATTGGTGAACCAGTAAATAGGTGTATCAATGATACCGATGTTCATGAGAAAAGCGTTTGCATATCCGTATGCATCACCTCTGAAGAATACAGAGAAGATAACGAATACGTTAGCTGCAATTGAAGGTGCGTAGAAAACTACGACCGCAACGCTTCGAACCCATCTGGGTAATTCGTTGATAAGCCACGCGAACAGGAAGGACATTATGTACCCCAGCGGTCCCGTGACGACCGCTATGATCAACGTGTTCTTGATACCTATAAGGAAGATGTCATCTTCAAGTATCAAACTTATGTAGTTGTTAAGACCGATGAATCTCGGTGACTCAAGTACGTTGTAGTACGTGAAACTGAAATAAATTGAAGCCACAACCGGGAATACGTTAAACATCGTAAACAGGATTGCGTAGGGAGCAAGGAAAATGTAACAGTTCTTGCTGACCTTCATCTTCTTCAGCGCCACTTGCGCATTGTGCTTGCGGAGCTGGAAGTACTTTTTAAAATAACTGTCCTTTTGTTCTTTCATGTTCTTCCTCTTTTGCAGTACTATTCTTCTGCCTCGTAAATAGGCATTCCGAACTCTTTACGTTTCTTTGTGATCTCCTCATCGATCTTGATCGAGTAGTCGATGATGGTCTCTCGCCTGTCGTCCTTATCGTTTATACACTTACGAACTGCGTTAGCGATGTGACGTCCGGTGTAGTATCCGCCGGGTACCTCTCTGATACCGGTTGTCTGATCCCACTGTGCTGCAAGAACTTCGATGTTATCTACGCTCCAGGAGAGCTGTGCGAATGCATCTCTGTTTGCGGTGTTGTATCTTGCGGATGCACCGAGGAGAGCCTCGATCTCACGTCCGAAACGTACCTGTGTATCTACTGAAGCCCACCACTTCATGAACTCCCATGCATTAAGTCTTGCCTCTTCTGTAGTTGCAAGCATCATGGTTGCGTTTCCGCTGATGAAGTCTGTTCTGTCGATGTAAGTGTTGCCGTTCTCATCTACCTTCTCGGTTCCGGGGATGAGAGTGAAGTCCCAAAGACCTCTGATCTCAGGTGCGGATACCTGTAAGGTGTTGTAGGTTGAGTAGGACATGATGCCAAGAGGCATCTCTCCTGAACGGAAACGGCTTACGAAGTCGAAGTAAACAGGGCATCCGTAGTCGTTGAAGTAGGTTACGTAATCATCAAATGCCTTGATGCCTGCCTCAGTATCAACTGCGGTCTTGGTTCCTTCTTCGTTGTACATATCTCCGCCGTACTGGTAGAGAAGTGTGAAGTACAGTGAAAGGTCGGGAGCGTTGGAAGCAACCGCTGTGGTGGCACCTGCGCTTGATGAGCTTCCGCCTGCACTGGGAAGTCCGATTGCAAGGTTGTTACCCTGGATGGTAGGAAGCATTTCGATAAGATCCTGCCATGTATTGGGAACCTCAAGTTCAAGTTCCTCTAAGATATCTTTGCGGTAGAACAAAACGTTGAATGACTGCTGTTCGGGGACCGCATAAATTGCGCCGTCAAGTTTGTACTGTTCGTATGAGCTCTCGGAATAATGTGAAAGTACTTCTTCATATCCCTCGAACTGGGTAATGTCAACTGCGGCATGACGAAGTGCGTAGTTAACAGGCTGGTCTGCACCGACTGAAAGAACTACATCAGGTCCTCTTCCGGCAAGTACGGCGTTAAGAAGTGCACCGCCGTCTACGATCTCTACGTTAACCTTAACTCCGGTCTCGGGAGTAAAGTCATCGTCGATCATTGACTTAAGGATGGTTCCCTGATCACGTCCGGTGATAACCCAAACCTTAACTGCATCCTTTGCTTCGCCGCCTTCATATACATCTCCGACTGAGTTGTAATCTACGAAGAAGGAAGCAACGAAGGATTTGATCTCGTGCCATGCTGACTTAAAGAAGTTAGTCTTCTCTTTCTTGGGCTGTACGTCAGTACCTGAGATAACAAGGTAATCAACGTCAAGCTTTGTCTCACTCATATTGAGTGCTGCAGTACCAAGTGCAGTGATATTATCCTTGAATGTTGTAAACTCAAGAGTGATCTTGTTGGGTTTCTTTACGAATCTTTCAAGCTGCTGAGCAAGAGTCTGTGCACTTGCGATGTTGTCAGCTTTCTGTCCGCTGTATGCAACAGCCTCATCTACGATAGAGAATAGTCTCTTTGATTCAAGATCCATAGCTTCGATAACTTCGGGATATGCTGTCTGGATATTGTAATCACGGAACTGATCGGGTGTTGCACCTGTATAAACAAGAAGTCTTCTGTATACCTGGTTTAATCTGTAGGTTGAGCTCTCAAGTTCTGAAAGGATAGGTCCTACTCCTCCGAGAGTAGCCTCAAGCCTAATGGTATGTGTACCCTTTGTAAGGTAGATGTTGTAAGGAACTCCGTTCTCGTCTGCGAGATCTTTGCACTCCCAATCGTTCTTGTACTCAAAAGGTACTGATTCCAGTTCTTCGAAAGGAACTTCGCCATCGATAAGAACTTTACGGTTGGATACGCTTCCTCGTGCATAGTTCTGACGAGCCTTAACCATGATGTTGTAGTATCCATCATCGGGAACTTCAAATTCCCACTCGATCCACATGCCGTTGCTTCTCCAAGCTTCTCCGCCTACATAGTTGAGAACGGTGTAGGTTACGCTGCTGGGTGAAGTTGTAGGTGAGGATCTGTCAAACTTTGCGTAAAGTGAAGACTCAGATCTTCTTGTTGAATCTTCTCCTTCAACTTTCTGATAGTATCCGGTAACTTCTGCGCTGGTATTTGCTGCAGGAACAGAAGCGATATATTCTTCGTAAGTCTTGTTCTCGGTGATAGCCTTGAGCTGAAGTTTCTTAATAGCTACAGGCTCGTTCTCTGCTGAAAGGGTTAAAGTATTTTCTCCCTTATTGAAGTAGAACATGTAAGGATCTTTTTCATATCCTCTGTCATCTTCAAAGTAAGCTGACTGCCAGTCAAAGACTTCAACCTGTGTAGGTCTGATCTCGTTGCCCTGGTTATCAACCTTTACAGGGCCCTTGTCGGTCCAGATCCTGGAAAACTCGATGCTCATTGCATCTTCGAAAGGAAGCTCATCATTGATGAGAACCTTTCTCTCGGCTGCCACGCCTCTGGACTCTTCAGCAAGGTACTCCATGTAAAGATTGTAGAAACCTTCTTCAGGAACATTTACCGTCCAGGTAACTGTTGAACCGGTTCCTGTGTGAAGCGCCTTAGACGCTCCTTCCAAATTGCTTACCTCCTTGACTTCACCGTCGGATGTGTAAGAGAAAAGATCTACATCCACATCCTTATCCGGTAAAGCACCACCCTCATGAGAAGCAATATATTTGGCATAAGTGCCCTTTCTCTCTGTACCCTCAACCTCTTCGGTAAGATCGACTCCCGCATATTTGTCATGGAAGTCTGAAATCTTTCTTCTTGAGAGCAGAACGCATAAAACAATGATGGCTGCGACTGCTATAACCGCTATTAATACTTTCTTAAAAGTTTTGTTCATCTCGTCCTCCGGTGCCTTATCTTACAGGCGCCTGTTAATTATTCTTTGATTTATTATTCCTTATTTATTCCGTTTCAGTGAAAACATAAAAGCAAGGCTTTGGTTCGTAGTTCTGATCAAACAGAAGTGGCATCTGCGGAAGTCCGCTTGTGTTTCCGCCTCCGACGTTCGATCTTGACTGTAGCCAGGAATAATGATCAACTGTTCCCCAAAATGTTATGCCCGATACTTCACAGTCATCCAAACCATTTATGTAATTCAGGCTTTGATAAATCTTCTTATATCTTTCCGCCAGTCTTTCGTTTTCCGCATCTGCCGTATCGGCTGTACCGTCGTACTCATCACTGGCGCTGATATCAAGTTCTGTTATTTGGACCTTACCGACTATCCCGCAATACTTGAAAGCCGCGTCCTGGATCTCAACGAAGGAAGGTGAATCCATTCCGTAATGCCCCTGCATTCCCATGGCAGAGATCCTTGTTCCCTCTCCGGGAGCACCTTCCGCATCCTTGATCTCTTTAAGGAGCTTTGCGATGCCGTTTCTCTTTACCATGCTGCATTCGTTGTAGTCGTTGTAGTAAAGTTCCAAATCCTCGGGAGCATATTTGTTGGCGTATTTGAAAGCGTTGATAATGAACTCGTTGCTTTGATATACATGCCACCAGCTGGAATTGCTTCCGTGCCTGTCCTCGCTTAAGGATTCGTTTGGATTCTCATTGTCGCTCCGGTAAGTACCGGTTCCGTCGCTTATGGCTTCGTTAACAACATCCCATCCGTAAAACAGGTCTTTGTATTTACTGTCCTCTCCCGTGAAGTGGGTTAAGACTGTTCTTATGTACCATTCAAGTCTCTTGTCCATCTCGCTTGCGGTTACATAAGGTTTGTTCTTGTCGTAATCTTCGTGGAAAAGCCACTCCGGTGTCTGTGAATGCCACACAAGAACATGGCCTCTGACTTTTATTTTTCGGTCAGGGTTCTCTTCGTTCCAGTCAAGGATCTTGTTGAGGATCTTTTCCGCTCTCGAATAATCCAGTTTAGGAACCACTATCTGCTCGCCGTTAAGCTCGGCCATTTCAGTACCGGGACAAGTTCCTACGCTGTAGCCCACCAGTGCGTCGGGCTTTAGCTCATTTCCCAGCGTGACCGATTCAAAGTGTGTTGTGATTATATCCCAGACTTTCGGGTCATCTATTTCCGATCCGGTTACCGCGCACCCTACAAAGCCTCCAAGCCTTTCCCGAACCGCATCCCTCAGGATGGCGTTTTCGTTCTTGCTTTCGCTTTCGTCTGATACGCTTCCGGCTGAATTATCATTTGTTGCTGTACCGTTTTCGGTGTTATTACCGGTACTTGTCTGATTTGCGTTCTCCTCAGTTTTTGTTTCGTTCTGAACCGGCTGAGGTGGCGTTTCGCCGCTGTTTCTACCGCCTGTACTGCATCCCGTCATGCACATTGCCGTCATGAGTCCAAGAGCTATAAACTTTTTGTAAGAGCTAAATTTGTGCATAATGACATACTCCGTCGCAAATTCTAAACATAGTATAAAATTTGCCCCCTTTTGGTGCTTATTATTTCGTGCGTCATACTACTCAAATTTTGCTATTCTCTTTTTTGTACATTTAAGTACCAAAAGAAAGCGTTTTTTTGGTACAATTTCGACACGTTAATAGTTTTCATTTTGGGAATTTATGTTATAATGTGACCTATGGAGCAATTTCTGAGCAATAAATAGTTTAGAAATGATAGAAAGTCAGTTATCAATTTTTGCGTATAATAATAAGAAGTTTCTTAATAATTATAGAGAGAATTTTTAAATGTCGTACACACCGGAAATACCTTCTGAGCAGTACTATTCAGCAAACAGCGATTGGACAGGCTCAAGGACCGTCAGCGACGGTCACGAAATAGTTGAATATCCCGCAAAGAGTCTTCACAGAATCTGGTTGAACGAGCAGACATTCGGTTTTGAAGCCCACTGGCACTCGGCAATGGAGATCATTCTCCCCATCGAGAACACTTATACAGTTACCTGTGGTACTGAAACTCATGTACTGAAGCCCTCGGACATATTGATAATCCCTCCCGGAGTAATCCACGAGATCACAGCTCCGCCTACGGGACGAAGATTCATTTTCCTTTTAAATATCAGCGCAGCTACAAAGCTTAAGGGAAGCGCACGTATCATGTCCATCCTCTCCCACGCCCTTCTTATAACAAAGGAAAGTTCCTCTGGAGTCTATGATGACATATATACCATCCTTCTCCAGATGCGTAATGAATATTTCGGAAACAGCGAGTTCTCAGAACTTGCTATTCAGGCTCTTTTGTTAAAGCTTTTCATTACAATAGGTGAGAACTACACCCAGCAGGAGAACATTTTCTCCAGTGCTACTCCTACCAAGCGTAAGGAATATGTGGAACTCTTTAACGAGACCCTTGAATACATTGACAATCACTTTACGGAAGAACTTAGCCTTGGTGAGATTGCCGCAAATACAGGCTTCTCGAAGTTCCATTTTTCGAGATTGTTCAAGCAATACACCAACTATAACTTCAGTGATTACCTGTGTTTCAGAAGGATCAAGGAAGCGGAAGCCCTTTTGGCAAGACCCGATGTTTCCATTACCGATGTTGCAATATCCTCCGGATTTTCCAGCATCTCCACCTTCAACAGATTGTTTAAACAACAAAAAGGCTGCTCTCCCAGTGAGTACAGGCGTCAGAATTCCAGCATGAAGAAAGACCCTCACAGGAGTAACCAGTAGTTATTGATCAAATATAAACATTAAAAAAGAACCGGTTTTCCGGTTCTTTTTTTGTATGTCATCTTTAATTGCTGTAAACAAAGTTCTTAAATATTGCTTTTCCGCCGGGTCTCTTTGTGGAGAACACGCAGAGAGCAAATCTATTACCCGT